>Ga0207715_100021_pt1 | contig 182436 bp, 177 predicted proteins | sample A23M3SouthBayCA_FD_187732 | JGI IMG/M metagenome (GOLD analysis project Ga0207715, IMG submission 187732) | Aerobic enrichment media from Eden Landing Ponds, California, USA - A23 M3 (SPAdes) | ecosystem: Environmental > Aquatic > Marine > Unclassified | place: USA: Emeryville, California... | reverse complement strand
GGGCGTCGGCGTCCGCTCACGCTGCCAACACTCAAGATCATCCGTCTCGAAATTCTCTCTGAGCAGGTCGCTGAGTGGCATGAACACCTACCTCTTCGGCCTGCTCATTCCTTATCTAGACAGTGCCATGAGCGCTAACATGTCAGTTCTTGTAAAATCGCCCCCAAGCGCCGGAAAAACATTCGGGGTATATCGTATTGCTGCTGAGTCTGACAATCGGATAACACATCTGATTGACCGAGGGAACGACGAAGGGTATGATATGTGTAAGGAGTTTGCTAAAGAGGTCGGCCTACGAGAAGGTGAATATCGCATACTACCATCATTTTTCCGCGATTGTCCTACGCCGAATGGAGCCAACGGTGAATGGTGGACACAAAAGTGTGAGCAATTATATAATGAGCTTGGCCTAACAGGGTCAGATATTCATGTATATGGTGAAAAGGAGCCGTTTCAGCAACAGTATCTTGACGGCCAGAGCTTGCCTTGTGGCACGAATTGTCCGTATAAATCTGCATATGATTTTAATCCTGATGATTATAAGGTCCTAATTGGACATTACAGCCACTCTACCTTGCCAAAAGCGACATCTGGGCGCCAGGTTATTTTCGACGAATATCCAGGGAGCACCTTTCTGCTAACGCCAGCTGATTGGGATCCTGCACCAAAGAATAGCGATTTCGACCGAGGTATCACTGCACAGAGAAACGCAATCACTGAGTATCTCGAATATCGCAGTTTAGGTTTTGGATGTATTGACGATCTGAAGTATTCCAGTGATGTTCCTGACGAATTATATCAATTCCTGGGGGAGAGTGGCGACAAAGAATTCGCAATTCAGACCGGTTTTTACCGGCATACTCCAGACTTGGTATACGCCCTACTTGCCCAAAATGATAGAGGGCATTCGAAATTACCTGACAACAGAGGAGTCTGTGCATACGATAAAAAATCAGAAGGGATCTGGACGTTGACACCTCCAGCACTCATTAACGCGAAATCGGTAATTGGACTTGACGGGACGCCGACCCGCCGTATGTGGGAAGTAGCGCTTGGTGAGCGTTTTAGATTGGAGGAAGTGCTGACCAAAGCCGAGTCCCAGGAATACCTTCAGCATGTCCTACAAAACCATTTTGTGGAACTTCGTACCGGCGCAAAACCTTACCATAGCATTGCTAACATAAATGAACAAATTGACCATGCGAACATAGAGGACATAGCTACGGCAGTAGACGAAGATGTATACATAATTACGTCGACAAAAGCTAAGGCCGTTTATAACTCGTCGGACAAAGTGGATATCCCGGAACTGGCAGTTCTACCCGAAAATATACACTTCGGGGGGCTCAAGTCTTCAAACGAGCTTGGAGATGCACAAATTGCCTTTGTAATCGGCTCACCCGGAGTACGCGATCGGCAAATTCGGTCGTGGTGTATCCTTGCAGACAATGGGTATCAGAAACCCGACCGTTCGGGGCAATACTCCGGCGGAATGAATCTCTCATATGGGGATTTTGGCGACAAAGTGCTTCATCACTACCGCGAGCATGAGGTATTGCAAGCTGCATTACGACCCGGCCGAACAACTGATCCAAGTTATATCTACGTGCTAACAGATGCACTACCCAAATGGGTGCCAAGAGCAGATAGTGTACGGCGGTTGAATTCGACGACAGATGGCGAAATCGATGTTCGAGATGCCCTTACGTATGATTGGCAGACGACCAAGGAGATCGCTGAAAGTGCGGGCCGTAGCCGAGGCTATGTCTCCCGAAAGTTATCTGAACTGATAGATCTGGGGTGGATTGAAACACAACCTCAAGGAAGATCCCGCGTCTATCGATGGGGGTAAGGGGGTTTGCGCCAGAATGGTCAGATAAACTAACTAATGACGGTTTCCCTTTAGTATACCTAAAGGGGATTGATCATTAGTTAAGAGATCTGATCCTTTCGGGGCAAACTCCCTATTCCCCGTCTCAAAGCACGCGATTTTGCAGCAGCTTGTCGCCAAAGGCATTTTTGTCACCGTAATAGGGTTGTTGCCTGGAATTCGCAAATGACGGTTTAGATTCTCCTCTCTACAACTATCAGGCAAGTATCCCTAAGTGGCGAAACTCACAGAGCAAAATCAGCAGTTATTAATGGTCCTTTGTTGACGTACCGCATACTTCGGGGGATCAGCATGAGCTGTAATCAGACCGAGAGACAAGAGGACGAACCGCCTAATCGCTCGCTTTCTGAACAAATAATTCGGGAAGTAGCAGCGGAAGAGGGTGTCGATCCTGTTGAGCTCACCCCGCCGCTATTTGAGGTGATCGAACCAGATGCCCTGGATGCTCTGTATACGAATTCGGATGCTCGCCCAGAAATCACCTTTACATGGCAAGGATACACGATCTCTACTGATTCTGAGGGGCGTGTTTCAATAGACGAGTAGCTTCGTGAGCGTTAGGGCTCTTTCAGGGGGGATACTCCGGGATGTGACGCCCCAGAAGTGGGTTGTAGCGCGGAATCCTGAAATGGAGATTTAGGGGCTGGTGCGAGCATTAAAGCTCGTCTGGCACGTATATTGTAGTAATCGCAGTTCCACTCACATTCTATCAGTAAAGAGGTAATATGACAATGTCTGATCAAGAATCTGCGATTGTAGAGAATAGTAGTTCGCCCGACTATACCGCCATTCCGATTCCGTCGAAGAATCCGGCGGAGTATAGTTACGTCGAGAGACGTGCCGAGCTGCTACAACAGGTTCGCGACCTTGGACACCCCTCTATGATCCACCAGGGGGAAGCCGCCGAGCGTTACGGTGTGAGCCAGCAGCAGATTAGCAAGGATCTCGATCGCTTGGCCGAACACATAGAGGCGTCGTTAGGGGATCGCCGCGATCTCGTAACGGAAGCTGTCTTCGACCGTGCAATTCGGGGCTTGCTCGCAGAGGGCGAGTACCGCAAAGCGGTTACCAGCGTAAAAGATTGGAACGAATGGCTCGACCAACGTAAGGATCTACGTGAGCTTGAGGCGCGCTTGGATCGTCTCGAAGGGATATGACCCACGCCGATCTGGAAGCCCGTCTATCGGCCTTGGAAGACGATCTCGCAGTCGGCGACAAGCCGCCTGCCGAATGGATGGAGAATGTCCCGCGCCAATTTTGGGGCGACCCGGCAGCTGCGTGGAGATGTTTTATCAGCTGATGTTAGATGTGGTCGCAATCTTCAAGAGAGAGGATTAGATGAAAAGTTACTGGACTTCGTGGTCGGCAATAATCTGGGTATTGCCACCATCACTCGCGGTCCACTTTATCTGTACCGTATCCCCTGGTCCCAGTGCATCCTCAGTTGCACTGCTGAAGTAAATTTCTTGAGCGCTCTCTGAGTAATCCTCACCATCTTCACTGGGGTGAGTAGAAGCAGATGATGCAAATGTCACCCTAACGGAGTCACCAGCGCTCAAAGTACCGCCGCTGTTCCAGAGCCCGGAAACGGCATTTGAACTTTCATCGATATCGTATGCCGTCGTTCCGTCAACTTGAACTTGGATTTGACTGGCATCTATTGTCCCACCTCCACCGTGTTCAATGGTAACAGTACGAAGGTCGTGCTCAGCCGTGCCTGTGGTTACATTCTGGAAGGTGGTGTTTTGTTGAGAGAAATCCCAGTTAGCCTGAGGAGCCGCTTCTTGGCTTCCTCCAATATCGAGGACAAACGCCCCGATAACAGCGGCAAGTATTACCGTGATCGCAACCATGAGTATGACTCCGATAACGGGCGATACTGCATCATCATCCGCGAATAGCTGTTTAATATCCATCTGAAATCGTATTTAGGTTAGGGTGCTTCCTCCTCAGAGATAATTTGGGTGCTTCCCCCGTCGCTGGAGGTCCAAATGATCTGAAGGGCGTCCCCTTGGTTGACGCTACCCTGGATGTTGCATTTGCTGCCACTACCACTGCTATCAACTACTGTGTCCCCAGCACTAAGAGTCCCAGAGTGAAGATTACAACTGGCGCCACCAGAACCTAAGTTCTCACCGAGTGACAATTGGTCAGCATTAACGCTTCCCCCTCCTCCGTGAGTTACTAAGACTTTCAGGTTGTTTGTGCCCCCTGCGGTATTTTCGAATTCCCAATCAAAATTTGCTTGCGGTGCTGCCTCCTGATTGCCGCCAATATCGAGGACAAACGCCCCAATAACAGCGGCAAGTATTACCGTGATCGCAACCATGAGTATGACCCCGATCACTGGCGATACGGCGTCATCGTCTGCGAACAGTTGTTTGATGTTCATATTGTTGAACCGACCACACCACTTCAGAACGGTCCCGGCAAACTATATGCCAACCCGCCGAATGATTATTTGTCGGCAAGTCTTGGATGGGAGTGGTCTGTGCGCGACCCACTACCCGCCGGCATCCTTCCTGCGTGATGTGTGTCGAATGGAGCATATGACCGAAGCACTTTATACTTTACCACCCAGCAAATAAACTACAATGAACAATGAAGTGGGAACGGCAATTGCCAAGCGCCTCGCCAGAACATACGACCCGCCAGGATATGCTGATCCGTGGAAGGTCGTTGAGGACTATCAGCGCGTAATTGAGTACGCAGCAGATCATCCCAATCGCGGCTCACAAGCAGTCGCCACAGCTCTCGAACTTCCGCGTTCACGCATTCGCCCGTGGGTGGATGATAATAGCCAACCAGATGTTGTACGCGGGATTCAGACAGCAGAAGAACACGGATGGCTCGTTGAAGATCAGGACGCCCAGGAGTTCCAAGCGCTAAATCGGCTCGTCGCGTGGATCTTCTCTGGTGGCGCGATTAACGATAATTTCGTTCCGTCATTTGCGACCGATGGCACCGACGATTGTCCTGTGACGATGCATTTGGGCGCTCTGGGCTTAGACTGGCGCGTCGAACGGGCCGAAGATCCCAGCCGCGCAACCGAAGTGATCCCGACGACGAATGCAAGTGTGTTGGGTCGTACACTTGTCGCGCTCGGTGCCCCCAGTGGCGTGAAGAACGAGAGTGCTGACGTATCGCTGCCAGAATACCTTGACGACGCGCCGGATCACATCCAGGAGTCGTTCGTGGATGTATATCTCGACAATCGCGGTCAACAGCATCCTGACAAAGCGACAATGACGCTACGTGAGGATCGCTCGACGCCATATCTTCATGATCTTGCAGCACTGTTTGAGGCTGTCGCTGGTGAGCCAGTTACGGTTTCAGAACAGAATGTGATTCTCTCTGCTGATGCCGTTCGAGCCTTGTTCGGGAAACTTCGGGCACCTAATTGACCAGACAAAATATATTAGTAAGGATTCTAACCCATCTTATCCAGTGCATCCCGCCGATCCTCGACCGGCGCTTGGTCGTACTTCATAGTGGTCCGTACTGACTTATGCCGAAGCTGAGACTTCGCGGCTGCCAGATCTTCTTCGCGAGTCATGTAGGTTCCTGTCGAATGACGTAGAGCATACCAGGAGATATCGCGCTCAATGTTTGCAACCTCGCGGAGACTTTCTAACACATAGCGAAGCGACGACGAGCTATACGGATTGCTATGCCGAGTCAACCAGAGCTGATCCGTGTTTTCGTATTTGTCGTACATCTCCCGCTCTTCAAGCCAGCGAGCAAGGTATTCGGCAGTTTCACGCCTAAGGCTCACGGTCCAATTTTCCTCATTCTTAGACGACTCGTCAGCCGGGATACGGAGCACGCTATTCCCGACATCAACCCAATACGTTTGAGCTCGTCCAACCTCGATAGGACGTAGCCCGGCATCAAGCGACACATGGACAATACTCGGGTATTTGAACCCGTTTGCTCTCTTCCAATCGCTCTGTGTGACTTCCCCAACTGGCTTCCCGAATCGACGTGCCAGAAACCGTCTCCATTCATCACGTTCGTCGGGGGATAGCGCAGCGTATGCGGGTACCGTACCAATCTCAAGGGCCGCTTCACGGAGCGCAGTGCGTTCCTCCATCGTTACGTAGTTCTTCGGTTGCAGGGCATCTGAGGGCGACTGAATGGGAAGCTCTGGGTCCCACTCCTCGGTATCACTACGAAACCGGAAGTAGGCCATCAGAGCCAGCTTGACGTTATGCAGATGGGAGTTAGAATACTCGTCGTCGGCAACGACTAATTCACGTAGATACGATTCTCCCTGCTCGTGACCGATATCAGTTGTGTAGCTACCAACATCGCTCCAGACCCAGCGGTAGAATTTGTCGAGTATCGTTGCATAATTCCGGGCGGTGTCATAGGCATAGCCCTCCATCTTCTCGGGGCTTTTCCCCATGCGCGAGAGCCATTTGATGAGCTCTTTCCGGTGGCTCTTGTAGGCAATCAGCTGCCGTTCGTTGAGCTGATCCCGCGTCGGTCCCGGAATAAGAACGATACCTTCAACTTTTTCGGGGCCATTCATCGTAATGCACCCCTGGAAATGCCGATTTCGGAGCTATGATGACGGTTCAATCGAGCTTCGATGGTCGTAGTGCTCGTCATTTGGTTTCACCTGTGACGCCTACGAAATCGCATGACAGGGGACGGCCGCGCGTAGTCGTATCCGAGGTGGGGTGGCAGAGCGGCCTATTGCGCCGGTCTTGAAAACCGGTGGCGTCAGCCTCATGGGTTCAAATCCCATCCCCACCGCCTTTTGCGAGGAACGGACGTGACGAGCAAAGCGTAGACGCGGGATTTGAACCCTACCAGTCGCGCGCAGCGAACGTAGTGAGCGAGCACGTCTGGGTCCGGTTCAAATCCCATCCTCGTCGCAACATCCTGCTCCCGAGAGCAGCGACTACTTACGAAGCCCGACAGGACGCCCCGTTCGATCCGTCGATTCCCGCCTATCCGCCGATATTCTAAGCAGACCGAAGGTATTTTACGGATGATACGAAACCCCCGTGTGATGGACGATCACGTGGGTCCCGAGGCCACGATTCTCGTCGTCGACGACGAGGAGCGGGTGACGGACCTGTACGCGACCTACCTCGAAGATCTCTACTCGGTCCGCCGCGCTTACGGCGGACAGGAAGCGTTGGCGGCGCTGGACGACGACGTCGGCGTCGTGTTGCTCGATCGGCGGATGCCCGAACTGTCCGGCGACGAGGTGCTCAAGCGGATTCGCGAAGAGGGGTACGACTGCCGGGTCGTGATGGTGACCGCGATCGAGCCCGACTTCGACATCGTCGACATGCAGTTCGACGAGTATCTGGTCAAGCCCGCGACCGAGGCGGACGTGAAAGACGCCGTCGAGACCCAGCTGTTGCTGGACTCCTACGACACGCGCCTCGACGAGTACTTTCGACTCAAGGCGAAGCTTTCGACGCTCGAAGACCAGAAGCCCTACATCGAGCTGGAAGCCGACGACCGGTACGAGGAACTGACGGTGCTGGCCGAGTCGCTCCGCGAGGATCTCGAACGGATGTTGCGCGAGTACGACGAACTGGACTTCTCCGCGAGCGAGTTCGAGGACGCCTGACCGACTGCCGGCCGGCGGCGTCGCGATGCCGTCACCACTCGGTGTCAAGCGCCAGCGCCCGCTCCAGCAGCGCGTCGTCGAACCGCTCGTCGGTCTGGCGCGGCCGCGTCTCGTGGATCCGCCGGACGGTCTCGACGGTGTTGGCGAAGTTCTTGAACGTCGCCTCGTCGATCATCTGCCCGTCGACCGAGACGGCGCCGGTGCCCTCGGACTTGGCCTCCTGGAACGCCTCGATGCGCCCGACGTCCCGGCGCAGTTCCTCGGGACGCGGCATGTGGATGCGGTTGGCCTGCTCGGTCTGGTTGGGGTGGAGCGACCAGCTTCCGTCGAGCCCGACCGCGGCTTCGCGCTCGACCTGATCGGCGTAGGCGTCGCCATTATAGAAGGTCACTCCGGCGCGTTCCTCGAATAGTTGGTCGAAGGGACCGCCCACGGCGACGAGATCGTTCGCGCTGGCCTCGTTCGAGAGCCGTTCGAGCAGCGCGGGCCAGGTCGGGCGCGAGCCGTCGAACTCCCGCCCGCCGAGTTCGGCCGTGTAGTCGACCGGGCCGAACACGAGCCCTGCGAGGCGGCCGTCAGCGCCGAGGCGCGCGATTTCGGGGAGTTCGGAGACGGCGCGGGCCGTCTCGACGATGATCGAGAGTTCGATCGACCCTTCGTCGTAGCCGTAAGTTCGCTCGAACTCCGCGACGGCGTCGATCGCGCGACGAACGTCCTCGACGCGACCGACCTTCGGGACGACGACGCCGTCGATCTCGGCGCCGACCTCGCGGACGAGCGTCTCGATCTCCTCGCGCCCGCGGTCGCGAGCGCGCTCGCTGTCGTACCCCCACTGGACGCGGGGCCAGAGCTCGCCCGCGAACTCGTCGGCGTACTCCGGAAGGAGGTCGACGACGTTCTCCAGCGCGGCGTCTTTCATCTCCGGCGCCGTGCCGTCTTCGAGGTCCGGAACGAGCCAGTCGGGGAGGGCGAAACCCTCGGCGGTCAGGCCCGATCGGAGGTACTTCGCCGAGTCCTCGCGGGGGACGGCGGCCGGTGCGGTCTGGAACGTGCGGCAGAGTCGTGGCATGGTGAGTGTCGTGGTGTCGGTTGTGGTCGTCGTAGTTCGGTCAGTCTCGCGTCTCGATCAGCGCGGTTCTCGTTCCCGAGTAAACGGGCTCCTCGTCCTGGTTGAACGCGACGTGCTGGAAGCGAACCTCTCCCGCGGCGTCGGTCGCGTCGACGCCGGGCGGCAGCTCGACCGTCGGCGTCTCGCTGGCGTCCAGTACGCGCGTGAACCCGTAGATCGTGTCGCCCGCGGTCACGAAGTCGTGGAAGCGCTCGTCGTCGTAGCCCAGCTCGCGGTGCGTGCGTTCGTCCGAGCGAGCGTGACCCAGCGCGATCGATCGGGTCACGTCGCCGTAGACGACCGGCTCGCCCGAGGGCGAGTCGGCCATCGCTTCGGCGTCGTGGTGCTGCTTGGCGGTGTTGAGCGTCGCCAGCGGGAGGCCGGCGAGCAGCGCGTCGTCGATCGTGCGCCCGCGCTCGTGGCGGTACGCCACCGCGGCGTCGCGGTCCTCGGCGTCGTCGAGCGCGCTGCGGAACTCCTCGAAGTGCTGTCCGTCGGGCGTCAGTAACTCGTCGGGGAGTCGGGGATCGGCATCAGCATCGGTCTGCTCTCCGGCGGTCTGCCCGCCGTCGGTCTCGATCGGCTCGCGCCGCGGGATCATGTTCGTCCGGCGGTAGGAGACGAGCACGTCGCCGGACGCCGCGTCCCGCCCGGTCGTCTCCCAGGTGACGATGCCGTACTCGGGCCGAGAACTGGAGGAACGCGTCTCGATCACCGTCGAGTCGACCCGGAGCTCGGTTTCGGGATAGACCGCGTCGGTCCGGTAGCGCACGCCGGTGCGCCCGAGGAAGTAGCCGCCCTTCTCGCTCAAGTCCTCGACGCTCGGGCCCATCGTGGCCGCCAGCAGGTAGTCGGGGTGGATCGGCGGCTCGTCGTAGCCCCGCTCGGCGGCGGCGTCGGACCGCCAGAACGCCGGGTCGTGGTTCAGCGTCTGGGCCATCCAGCGCTCGTTGCCCGCTCTGGAGAGGCGGATGCCGGGGTCGTGCTCGATGCGGTCGCCCTCCGCGAACGCCTCGAAGTAGCTGCCCTTCTCGCGCGTCTCGGCGCGGCCGAGCGCCGCGCGGAACGTCTCGGGATCGGTCCAGTCTGTCGAATCAGTGTCGTCTGTCATCGGTGTCGAATATCGGTCAGTCGTCCGCGGCCGCGGCTCGCGCGCCGTCGGCGTCGCGCCGGGCCAGCGTCCGGCGCATCTCGTTTTCGACGATCATGTACCCCTCGTCGAACCCCATTCCGGGCTTGGCGAGCACCTGCGCGGCGTCGGTCGCCAGCGCGACGTGGGCGCAGGCCCGCGCGGAGACGTCCGTCTCGTTGCAGGTGCCCCCGAGGTACGCGCGCGTGTCGGTATCCTCGCAGTACCGAACCGCCTCGGCGCTGCGCTGGATCCCGCCCAGGTCCGGCGTCTTGACCTGGACGAGGTCGGCCGCGCCGGCGTCGACGAACGCCCGGACGTCGTCGAAGGTGTTGCACCACTCGTCGGCGACGACGTCGACGTCGACGCCGGCGTCCGCGAGGCCGTCGCGCAGCTCGGCCATCGAGCGAATCTGGTCGGCGCGCTCGCCCTCGTCCATCGGCCCCTCGATCTGGAGCGAGTAGGGGCCCGCCGCCTCGGCGAGCGAGGCGAAGTAGTCGACGACCTCGTCGCGGTCGTACGGCGGGCCGAACACGTCGCCGAGCACGCCGTACACGTCGACGTGGAACCGGGGCGCGTACGATTCGCCGCCGAGCTCGGCCGTCCGGTCGGCGAGCCACGCGAGGTACTCGCGGAGCCCCTCGCCATTTGCGCCGACCTTCTCGACGCTGTTGAACAGGCCGTGGGGAAGCACGGGCACGCCCTTGACGAGCATCTTCTCGGCGTTCGCCCGCCGGTCGTCGCCCGACTGGCCGAACACCGGCACTGGCTCGGTCGCCGGATCGGTCCCGACCGCGTCGGCGAGCACGTCGGTCCGGGTCGTCCCACGGGCTGTCGCCGCGGCGTCGCACAGCGCCTGCGAGACGCCGTAGCGCACCGCTGTGTGGAGTCTCTCGCTGCGCTCACTGCCGGCGCCGGGGACGCCGCCGCTCCCGGGGCGACCCGCGGCGGGCGAGAGCGACTCGACCGCGGCCGGCGTCATCGACTCGATCGTCGCGGCGTTGTCGGCGAACGCGTCGGCGTCGCGCCCGACGAGTTCGGGACCGACGACGTCCTCGACGATCGGGCGGTATTCGGCGGCGCGGAAGAGCGGATCGCGCCCGCCCGCGCCGGAGTACTGGACCGCGGCGCAGTCGCCGGTCGCGACGGTGCCATCGGAGAGTTCGAGTTCGACGGTCAGCGCCTCGCCGGCCTCGCGGACGGCGTCGAAGCCGGGCGTGACGGGGTCGCCGCGGTAGTCGAAGCCGTCGCGCTCGGCGCCGGCCTTGATGGCGCGCTGGTCGTCGAAGAAAAAGCCCGAGACGGTCGGAATCGCCCGGACGCAACGGATCTCCGCCATCTCAGTCGTCCCCCTGCGGTCGGCCGATCAGCTTCCCGTCGCTGATCGCGTCCACGTCGTCGGCGACCATCCTAAATGTCTGGTCGCGCCCCTCCGTGCTCGCCCGGGAGTCCAGCCGGTTCCCGTGGATCTCTTTCACGTCGTCGGACAGCGCGAGGTCGGCGAACTCGAAGATCCTGATGCGGCCATCGTCGTCGCGGGCCGGCAGGACGTCGCCCTTCGCGCTGTCGCTCGGCGCGAACGGAACGTCCAGCGCGCCCGAGTCGAAGGCGGCGAGGGTACCCTGCGCGACGTCGCCGTCGCCCTGCGCGAGCACCTCCTCGATCAGTTCGCGGCTCGCCTTCTGGATCAGGTTCAGCTCGCGGTCGACGCCGACGAGCTGGACGTTCTGCTCGATCACCATGTCGACGAGCTGGCGGGTCGTCCGCAGGCCGGCGGCGTTTGCCTCCTTGGTCGGGACGCCCTGGAACTCCTGGGGCGACTTGGTGATGACCTTGTCCGGCTGGGCGACGGCGGCGGTCATCCCGCCGAGCCCGATGACGCCGTTCGCGCGGGCCTCGTCCGGGGGGAACCCGCCCATCCACTCGTGGAAGACGGTGGTGACCGCGACGTCGTCGCCAAGATACTCCTCGCCGAGCGAGCGCAGCGCGTGCAGCGCCGCGACGTCCTGAACGAGGTTGCCGACCTGCCCGTAGCCCAGCGTGATCGACCGGACGCCCTGGGTGGCCGCGAGCATCCCCTCGATCACCATCACCGCGATGGCGATGCAGGGCGGCACCAGCGTCCCGGTCAGCGGGCCGAACGGCTCGCGGTTGATCCGGACGCCGCGCTCGGTGTAGGCGCCCGCGAGGCGGTCGACGTACTGCCAGTGGCGGATCGTCGCTTCGAGGTCGTGCTCCTTGGTGTAGGGGATGTTGTAGGAGATCGGCCCGCCCTCGAAGCTCTGGAACCCGCCGGCGAACGTGATCGCCGCCAGCAGGCGGGCGTCGGGCGTCCCGTGGCGGACCTCGATCGGCGCGTCGAGCGCCTCGATCAGTTCGCGACAGCCCTCGACGCCGTGGTTGACCGCGGGGAAGCCGTTGAGCGTCTCCCCGCCGTTCTCTCGGGCGTCGTTCAGCCCCTGCTGGGCCTTCTCGTACTCGTTGTCCCGGGTGTAGGAGTCGATCGTCGTCGGCAGCAGGTCGGCCTGCCCCGCGTTCTGGAGGTGTTCGAGCAGCTCGATCTGCTCGTCGAGCCGCGCGACGCCGGCGCGGGGCTGCAACAGCGGCTTGTCGGCCGATTCGAGCACGTCCGCGAAGCGCTTCGACGCCGGCAGCGACTCGTGGAACGCGATCGCCTCCTCGAAGTCGACGGCCTCGCCGGTCGGCCAGTTGTCGCGGACGTTCTCGTCGATGCGTTGCAACTGCTCGTCGGGGATGGGCTCGTCTCGAAGCATCGAGCTACCCCTCGACCCGGTGGCGCTCGGCCTCTGTCGCGGCGAGCTGGAGATCCTGCCGGAGCGCCGCGATGGCCTCCTCGGGATCGGTCTCCGAGTCGAAGACGCGACCGAACCCGAGCTCGCGGAACTTCCGGCGGGTCTCCTCGAAGTCGTCCTGCCCGACGGCGAGGTTGCCGCCGATGTAGGTCAGGACGTCGAGGTCGGCCTCGTCGAGGCGCTCGCGGAACCCCTGGCAGTCCTGTTCCGCGTGGCCGTACAGCGACGAGATCAGTACAGCCTCGGCGTCGGCGTCGTCCGCCGCGGTGATGAAGTCCTCTTGAGAGGTCTGGACGCCCAGGTTGACGACGTCGAACCCTGCGGCGCGCAGGGCCTGTTCTAGGATCGTGATGCCGACGACGTGCGCGTCGGATCCGATGACGCCGAGGATGACTGTCTTCGCCATGTCGGTGTCTCGACGGTCGAATGAAGAACCCTTATAGTTAATGGTTTTTCATGATAATATTCCTTAAGGGGTTCTCTATGATCGGATGGTAGACAATCACAAAGGTTGAGGAACAACCACATTCTTCATGATCTATAGGGAAGGTTTTTCCACCCCCCACCCGACGGATCCGGCATGGGAGCGCTCGACGACTTGCGCGTGCTCGATCTGACGCAGGTGCTCGCCGGCCCGTACTGCACGATGTTGCTCGCGGACATGGGCGCGGACGTGGTAAAGATCGAGCGCCCGGGCGGCGACCTCATCCGGTCGAACCCGCCGTTCTACGGGGACGCCGACGCCGAGGCCTACGGCGGCTACTTTCAGTCCGTGAACCGCGGCAAGCGCAGCGTCGAGCTGAACCTCGGCGACGACGCCGACCGCGAGGACTTTCTCTCGCTCGTCGAGCGCGCGGACGTCGTCGTCGAAAACTACCGCGCGGGGACGATGGAGCGGTTCGATCTGGGCTACGAGACGCTGCGGGAGCGCAACCCCGAGTTGATCTACAGCTCGATCCGCGGCTTCGGCGACCCGCGTACCGGCGAGACCCACCGGCAGGGCCAGCCGTCGTTCGATCTCGTCGCGCAGGCGCTCGGGGGCGTCATGGAGATCACGGGCCAAGAGGACGGCCCGCCGACGAAGGTCGGTCCCGGCGTCGGCGACCTCTTTACCGCGGCGCTCAACGCGGTGGGGATCCTGGCCGCGGTCCACCACCGCGACCGCACGGGAGAGGGCCAGTACGTCGACACCGCGATGTACGACGCCATGATCAGCCTCTGCGAGCGGACGGTCTACCAGCACTCCTACGACGGGGAAGCGCCGACGCGGCAAGGCAACTCCCACCCGACGCTGTTCCCCTACGATGCGTTCGAGACCGCGGACGGCTACGTCGTGATCGCCGCGTTCGGGAGCAACCACTGGCGCGAGCTCTGCGAGGCGATGGACCGACCGGATCTCGCGGCGGAGTATCCCGACCGCGAGAGCCGGCTCGCCAACCGCGAGTCGCTGCGCGAGGCCATCGTCGAGTGGACGCGGCGCAAGCCGACCGACGCCGTCCTCGACGCGCTCGACGGGCTCCCGACCGCGCCCGTGCAGGACGCCGCCGACATCGCGGCCGATCCTCACGTCGAGGCGCGCGAGATGCGCGTCGGCGTCGACCAACCCGGCACGGACGCCGAAGTTGCGATCGCGGGGAATCCGATCAAGATGACCCGGACGCCGACCCGGCCGGGCGAGCGCGCGCCGCTGCTCGACGAGCACCGAGAGGAGTTGCTGGACGACGCCGCGCCGGCGGAAGCCGACGACTGATCGGGCGGTCGGGCCGTCAGGTCGGGCCCCTTCTCGTGCGAGGTTTCAAGTGCTCGTCGGGAAACGGTACTGATAATGACGAGTCAGCGAACGGCTTCTTTCGGAGGGGTCGGCGAGTGAGCGAGCAAGAGACCATCCGGATCGGCGAGCTCACGGCGGCGGCGGGCGACGAAAACTCCGGCGCGCCCGTCGAACTCCCCGTCGTCGACGTGCTGACGGGCCGCGGCTTCGTGACGGGCAAGAGCGGGTCGGGCAAGTCCAACACCGCCAGCGTCGTGATCGAGGAGCTGCTCGACGCAGGGTATCCCGTCCTGATCGTAGACACCGACGGCGAGTACTACGGGCTCAAGGAGGAGTACGAGCTGCTCCACGCCGGCGCCGACGAGGAGTGCGACATCCAGATCGGGCCGGACCACGCCGAGAAGATCGCGAATCTCGCCCTGGAGGAGAACGTCCCGATCATCCTCGACGTCTCGGGCTATCTGGACGAGGACGTCGCCGACGAGCTGCTCCGGGAGACCGCCCGGCACCTGTTTACCAAGGAGAAGAAGCTCAAGAAGCCGTTCCTGCTGGTCGTCGAGGAGGTCCACGAGTACCTCCCCCAGAAGGGCGGCGGCGGCGAGACGGGCAAGATGCTGATCAAGATCGGCAAGCGCGGGCGCAAGCACGGGCTCGGTATCATGGGGATCAGCCAGCGTCCCGCCGACGTCAAGAAAGACTTCATCACGCAGGCGAACTGGCTGGTCTGGCACCGTCTGACCTGGGACAACGACACCAAAGTCGTCGGGCGCGTCGTCGACACCGAGTACCAGGAGGCCGTTTCCGAACTCGCGGACGGCGAGGCGTTTCTCCAGACCGACTGGACCGAGGTCGACGTCCGGCAGATCCAGTTCCGCCGCAAGCGCACGTTCGACGCCGGCGCGACGCCCGGCCTCGACGACTTCGAGCGCCCGGAACTCAAGTCCGTCAGCGACTCGCTGATGGACGACCTCGAGACGATCACCGAGGAAGAACAGCAACGCGAGAGCGAACTCGCCGACCTCCAGCAGGAACTCGACAAGAAGGTCGCGAAGATCAACCAGCTCGAACAGGACCTCGAAAACGCCCGCGACGTCTCGAACGCCGCCAGACAGCTCGCCAACGCCTTCTCGCGGGGCGACGTGGCGTCGACGCCCGAGGAGGTCGAGTCGCGCCTCGTCGCCAAGGACGATCGGATCGAAGAGCTGGAAGACCGCGTCGCCGAGTTGGAGGACGAGCTCGACGACGCCCACGAGTACATCGACCAGCTCGAAGCCGAAAACCAGCGCCTGCAGGAGGCGACCGCGCCGATCGACTTCGACGACCCGTCGACGGTGCAGGCGGCGTTCCCGGCCGGCGATGGGCCGGCAGGCGACGCGGACGCCGCGGCGGCCAGCGGCGATGCGGCGGTTAGCGGCGACGGTACCGCCGTCGCGGTGGAGAGCGACGCCGAAGCGACCGCGGTCGATTCGCGCTCGGGCGATCCCGCCGCCGACGCTGCGAGCGCGGAATCGACGTCGAGGGGAGCGGAATCGCCGGAAGCGATCGCGGACGACGAACTCGACGCCGAAAGCGTGCTGGCGTACGTCCGCAGCGAGCCGATCGCCGCGGAGGTCGCCGACGCCGCGGAGCGGGCCCACGTCGACGAGGCGGCGCGGCGCGCGGTCGTCGAGGCGGTCGCGGCCGACGGACCGCTCTCCGCCGCCTCGGTCGCGGATCGGACGGACGTACAGGTCCAGTACGTCTGGACGTTCCTCTCCGAGCTGCGCGGTCGGCCCTACCTCGTGCGCAACGCGCAGGGCGAGTACGCGTTCGATCTCGACGCCCTGATCGCCTGCGGGCAGCGGGTCGAAGAAGACGTCGACGGGCTGGACGAGCTGTTAGAACAGTTCGACGCTTAGTTGAGCATCGACTGGGCGACCGTCGCGAGCTGGTCGTTCTCGGCGGTTTCGAGCCGGTCGTCCCCCAGCGTCAGTCGAAGCCGCGGGCGGCCGACGTCGATCGGCACTTTCTCGGTCTCGATCAGGCCCATGTCCTCGAGTTTGGTCTTGGTCCGGGAGAACGTCGCCTTGCTGGCGACCCCGGTGTCCTCGCCCCACTTGCTCACGTCGTACAGCAACTCCTCGTTCTTGGCGGCGACGAGCAGGCTGATCGTCACCTCGTCGAGACCGCCGTCGTCGCCGCGGGCCGTTTCGAGCGAGCTCAGCATCGCGCGGAAATCCTGTTCGGCGTGCTCGCCGAGTTCCGCGGAGAGGCCTTCGTGGACGGTCGAGAGCGGCGGCGTCCGCAGCGGGTACGACTCCGCCGCTTCCCACTGGGACTCGTACCGTTCACGGGCGTCGGCGACAAACGCCTCGTCGTCGGCGACGAGTCCGCCGACCGACGCCCCCGCGTCCACCACCGCGACGACGGCGTCTTCGTGAAACAACAGCGGGTTCCCTGCAGTGGCGTCGTTCACTCGAAGCTCCAGCGTGTCGGACTCCACCAGATCGGCGGCGTTGCTCGCGACGATGAAGTCGCTCATCACGTCTTTGACCGTCTCGGGCTGGCCGAGCAATCGCACCGTCGGCGGCCCGTCGGCGTCCACGAGCGCCGAAACGAGCTCGCGAATCGTCTCCCCGGATGGGTTCACCGCGGTAAGTTCGTCGCCAGTCGCCGCGATGGCCTCGTGGACGAGTTCAGCTCGCGTTCGGCCGGGTATATTCTCATTCATACGACGATCTGTTAACTCCTCACACACTTAATTTTATCGGCCCGATACATATGGCTGCAAATTACGAAGTTCCGGAGGAAATCAACCGGTGGGCGTCCCGACGATCGGTCTACGGCCCGACCACGTTCGCGTTACCAACATCTACATTACTATTCAATTTTCTCTTCCCCTGAAAATATTCCGTTATCGGACGAGAGAACCAAGCGACAATCGTAAGTCGTTTTTGGCAATAAAAGTTAAGCGTCTAGGAAGTATACCATAACTGTATGATGTCCGATCGGGCAGTAGGCCCAGTTATTGGCGTGATCCTCATCATCGCGATGGTTCTCACGGTCGCCGTGACGGTCGCGGCGTTCGGCGCAGCGATGCTGCAGGACACCCAATCGGACATTGAGAACTCGCAGACCGAGACGGCGTTCTCGCAGCTGTCGGTCGACGCGAGCGAGTTGCGGGAGACCGGCGACGAGGTCGAATTCAATCTCGGACATCGAGACGGGCAAGTGCAAACGATCGACGACACCGGGGAACTCGAAGTCCGACTCGAACGGGAAACCGCGGACGACGTGATCTACAATACGTCGCTTCGTTCGCTCGTCTACGAGCGCGACGGGAAGCAGGTCGCGTATCAGGGTGGCGGCGTCTTCCGCAAACAGGGGTCCGGGAGTTCGCTGGTCTCGGCACCGGAGTTTTTCTACCGCGACAACTCGCTGGTGTTCCCGGTGACGATTCTCGAAGGCGATTTGGACAAGTCGGGCTCGCTCGACGGGACGCTCTCCCTGAAGGAAACGAAACGCATCTACCCGACTGCGAACCCGAATCGATCGAACCCGCTCCAGGAAGGGACGATCTTCGTCACGCTAGAAAGCGAGTACTGCCAGGGGTGGGAGGAGTACTTCAGTACACAGACGCGCGGCTCGATCGTCGAATCGTGTAGCGAAACCGGCGACACGGCCGAGGGTGAGATCGAGGTAGAGATGAGCGTGCCGTTCGAGATCGAACAGGGAATGATGACCAGGGCCGTACGAACGGGCACGTACGACGGCCACAACAACGACAATCTCTCTGAGGGAGGCGACTACGAGGAGGGCGACCTCGACGCGATGTCTCCGGACTCTCTGATCAGCCAGAAAGCTGGCGAGTGCGCGGCGGCGAATGCTAGCTGGGGCCTGAACGATACGGTCGACGAAGGCGGCCTCCACTGCGTCAACGAGATCAACGACGATCACGAGTTCGACACCGATAGTATGTCCGAAGAGGCGGAGGTGTACGTCGATGGGGACGTCCATGTGCAGGACGCCGGTCTGCCCGTCAGCGGAACGAGCCAGAACGTGACGTTCTTCGTCAACGGCAGTCTCGACGCGCACTCCGCGAAGAACTCTTCCGTCGTCGGTAACTCCGCGGATCCGACTCAGACCCGGATCTTCGTCCACTCGGACGGCTACGTGTTCGAAGATTACAAAGGATCGAATACGGCCGGCAAGTACTACGCGGTGATCTACGCCCCCGAGTCCGACGGGCACGTGCAAGCGAGCGGTAACTTCCAGTTCGAGGGTGCCCTAGTCGTCGACAGGTTCAGCACCGGGAGCGCCGGCTTAGGTGACAACATCGAATTCTCGACGAGCGCCGCAGATATGCAGATGACGTACGAGGGCGCTGGCCCCAAATTCTACTACCTCCACCTGGTGGAAAAACGACTGTCCGTCCACGGTTGACGCCGCCGGCATAGGAACGTTTTTCCCGAATCCGTCCACAGGTCGGAGTATGGACTGGCCGCACGATCCCGACGACGAGGAGGGCAGCGAAGGGATGCGCAAGTACGGGATGGCGATCATCGCCAAGAAGGTCGACGAGGACGAGGACTTCCCGCTGTCGGCCGAGGAGTTCGTCGCCGAGCATGGCGACGAGCCGATCCGCATCAACTACCAGCGCGTCGTCAGCCTCCGGGAGATCTTCGAGCACGTCGACCCCGATGAGTTCGAGACGATCGTCGACATGCACAAGGCGGTCGGGAAGGCGATCCGCGAGGGCGGCTACTGGGACTATCACCCCGTCGGATCGAACCCCGAAACCAAGCGCGCCTGAGTCGGACGCCGGACCGCAGTTGGCCGCCGCGCCGCTTCGCGTCACTTATACGAGATGCTTCACAAGAAGGTGATACCGTGACGAACACGCAGGTTACTCTCGTTCAGATCGACAACTACGGCCCGTGGACGGTGACGCCGGAACCGCGCAGGGAAGTCGACCTCCAGACGCTACAGTCCCGCCTGTACGCCGACCTCTCGCAGCTGATCGGAAACCGCGGCGGCTACGTCTTTTTCACCCGATTCGACAACATGATCGCCGTGACCAACGGGCTCGACGAGTCCGACCACGCGATGATCCAGGAGTCGATCGGGAATCGCTACCCGGTGACGGTCAGCCTCTCGGTGGCCACCGGAACGACGCCCGCTCACGCGCTCGCGGACGCCACGGACAATCTGCAGGATCGCGGCAGCGCGCAGGACAAGGACCGACGCGAAATTCTCTGCGGCCGCACGATCGGCGACGAACACCGAACCGACGAGGACGTCAAGATCGCTCACTTCGACGTGATCGACGCGACCGGCGAGTACACCGACCGGCTCAGCGCGTTCGAGACGTTCATCGAGATCGAGCAGGGGTACGCGACGCTGATGAAAGAGATGCACGGCGAGCACGACGCGCTGTCCTTTTTCGTCGGCGGCGACAACGTGATCGCGGCCTGCCCGACGCTCACCGAGGGCGCCTACCGCGACGCGATCGACCACGTCACCGAGGTCGCCGGCGTCGATCTCCGCGTCGGCGTCGGCGCAGGGAAGACGGCCCACGAGGCCGGGATGGGCGCCAAACACGCGCTGGAAGAGGCGCGAGCGAGCGGCGACACGATCTGGTTCGCGGAGTGATGTCGTTCCTCGGGTAGCAGCTGCCGATCCCCGAGCGCGCCTGCAAGCACTAACCTACCGCGGGAACGGCCATAAGTGTGGCGTAGGTAGCTTTTAGACCGCTCGCTTGCTACTTTGTCACATGGACGAGGACGTGACAGTGCGCGACATGATGTCCCGGGAATTCGTCGGCGTCAGCGAGTCCGACGCGGTCGCCGACGTCGCCGACGTGCTCCGCGAGGACGAAGCGACGCTCGCCGCCGTCGTCCGGGGCAGCCGGCCGGTCGGCGTCGTGACGGCCCACGACCTGCTGGCCCACGTCTCGGACGACGCCGCGGCGGTGACGGTCGGCGACGTCATGCGGGAGCCCGAACCGACGACCGCGCCCCACCGTTCGTTCCTCGACGCGCTCGACCTGATGTCGACGGAGGGAACGCGTCGGCTGCTCGTGACCGACGACGAGGAGCTGGTCGGCGTTCTGACCGCCGCCGACGCGGTGACAGCGGCGACCTCGCTGCTGCAGAACGGCGCCGGGACGGAGCGAGATCGACAGCCCGTCGGCGCGGACGTCGGCGCCGAGGCCGCCGCTGTCGGAAGCGTCTCGGACGACCGCGCGCCCGCCAACGCGAACGCGGGCTACTCATCACAGAGCGTCTGCGAGAGTTGCGGGTCGCTGACGCGGGATCTCCAGAACTTCAACGGCCAACTCATCTGCGCCGACTGCCGGGACGTGTGAGCACGTCGCGACCGCGATCGTCCTGCGGATGGGGACCCCGTCGACCGTTTATCGATCGGCCCGAGCGACAGTGATGGAGATCGACAGACCGGTCCCCGACGAGATCGAGGACCTCGCCGACCTCTGGGTCGCGCTGGCTCGCGAGCAGCGCGCTCACGGCACGCACATCCGTCCCGAGGTCAACCGATCGCGGATTGCGGAGACGCTGAGCCGCCACGCCGTCACGGGAGAGGCGTTCGTGGCGAGAGCGAACGACGAGATCGTCGGCTTCGTCACGTACGAGCGAACTAGCGAGAGTTTCGAGACGGACGTCGACCGCGGCGTCGTCCAGAACCTCTACGTCAGGCCGGCGTACCGCGGCGCGGGCGTCGGGGCGTCGCTACTCGAACGTGCAGAAGCGGATCTCGCCGCGGACGGCGCCGACGCGGTTACCGTCGAGGCGATGGCCGCCAACGAGGCCGCCCACCGGTTCTACGAACGAAACGGGTACGAGCGCCACCGGGTTTCGCTGGAGAAGCGACTGGAAGACGAAAACCACTCAAAGGATCGGGGCTAACGACTACTCGCGCCAGGGGAGCTTGGGCGGTTCAAGCACTCGACTTGTAATCGAGAATCCAGGGGTTCAAATCCCCTCCCTGGCTCTTCTGTCCGAACGGACGCGAGGACGAAGAGCGATCGGAAGGATTTGAACCAGGGAGAGGGAGGTGAGCGAGCGTCAGCGAGCGAACGGGAACGACCGTGGTTCAAATCCCCTCCCTGCCTTCGATGCGCCCGATCGTCCCTCCGACGCCGAGCCTCTACGACTCGACGCCGATCCGTCGACGCCGAACCGAGGCCGTTTTATCGGCCCTCGGCGAACGTGCCCGGCGTGGAGAACGTAACAGACCGGACGAGCAACCCGTTCGGCATGCGACCGCCCTGTCAGGACGTCCGCGCGGGCGACGGGCCCGAGGCCGCGTTCGGCTACGGCGACGCCAACGCCGACTTCCACGTGATCGGCGACCATCCCGGCGTCCACGGCGGGCGTCGGTCGGGGATTCCGTTCACCGACTCGGTCGCCGGCGACAGGTTGCTGGACGTGTTGCGGAACGTTGGATTGCTGGCGGACGCCGACGGCGAGCCCGATCCCTCGAACGTCTTCCTGAGCTACCTTTACATGTGCTGTCGAGCGGACGGCGAGGCCCCCACGGAGAGCGAGTACGCCGAACTCGAACCGTTCTTCGACGCCGAACTCCGGGCAATCGCCGCGCACGTCCTGGTGCCCGTCGGAGAGCGGGCGACCGAGCACGTCCTCGAAAACTACACCGCCCAGGCCGAGCGACTCGAACTCGACATGCGGGAGCTACACGCCGCCGAGATCAAAGGTAGCGGCTTCCTCGTCGTGCCGATCCGGGACCCGGCCGAGTGGACCGACACGGACGCCGAACGCCTCGACGCGCGGCTCCGCGCGATGCTCGCGGGCGATTACCGCCAGACGTCAGACCTCAGCCGGTTCCTCGTCGACGATGAGCGCTACATGGTCCGGTAGCCGAACGGTCTTCTCACCGACGCAGCTCAGCCACGTCGGCGTAGTCGACGCCGGCGCGTCGCGCCGTGACGGCGTCGCGCTCCGAGTCCCCGACGAACAGAGCCCCGTCCGCGGAGACGCCGATCCGTTCGATCGCCGCCAGCAGCGGCTCGGGATCCGGCTTGTGCGTCGCGACGGTGTCCCGACCGACCACCGCGGTGACGTCGCCCCCGAGATCGTGGGTCTCCAGGGCGATTCGGCAGGCCGCCTCGCAGTTGAGCGAGCAGACCGCGACCGGATCGACCGCCGCGAGGTCGTCGCCGGAGCGAAGGCGCGTCGACGTGCGCGCGCCCGACCGCTCGTGGTCAGCGATAGTCGCCTCGACCCGGTCGCCGATGCCGTGTTCCTCGGCCTCTTCGAGCATCGCCCAGAGCTCCCTGCTACCGGCGTCGACGCCGGCGTCCTCGTACACCGCCGCCACGTCGGTCGCGACGGCCGCCCAGTCGACGTCGAGGTCGACGATCGTCCCGTCGAGATCGAAGACGACGCCGTCGTAGGAGTCGAACATACCGGTCGTTGTACCGACCGGAGCAAGAGCACTTCGGTGCGAGCGGTCGCCCCCTCAGTCGCTGGCTTCGAGCGCGTCGAGGCTGGTGAGGTGAACCCGCCCGGTAGCCGTCACCTCGACGCGATAGCTGTCCGTTCGAAATTCGACGCGGCCCTGTCGACGGCCGTCTGCGGCCGCGGCGTCGAACAGCGCGTCGAGCGCGTCCGGGTCGATGACGTCGTACAGCGGGTCGAGTTCGAGCGGATCGACGCCCTTCGCGTCTGCCAGCGCCTCGACGACAGCCTCGCTCGGCGATTGCGCGGCCGACTCGTCTCGTTGCGGGGCGGAGGTCATTGTTCTCCCTCTCGGCACGGAACGATAAAAGAGTGACGAGCGATTTCACCAGTCATTATTGCTGATTTCGGATAGATCTAAGGAAGCAATATAATCGCGCGCAATCATTTGGGCTTTGCAAACTCCCGCCGAGCCGCGCAGTTCGGGGCGACCGTCTCGGACCGTCGTCAGATGATGTACCAGCGCGCCAGCAGCGCCGTGATCGCTTCGAACGCTCGAAAGCCCAGCCCGTAGCCCAGAAACGCCGGGAGGGCGCCCAGGAGAGCGCTCCTCCCGAGCGGAAGCCGGTGGACCTCCGAGAGTCCGATAGTCAGCAGCGCGGCGGCGTACAGCCCCGCCAGCGCGCGCACTTCCACGATCGGGGCGCCCGCCAGCGCACAGGGTGCGGCGGCGTACGCGAGTACCTGGACCGTCTCGCTGATGCCGCCGCGATCCGGTGCGAACGGGATCAACAGTACCGTCTGGATCGCGGCGAGCAGGTGCAGGCCCGCGGGCGTCACGAACAGCACCGCGGCGGCGATCCAGAACACGCTCAGAAGCGTCGATCGAGCGCCGGGCGCGGCCTGCGCGCCGGTTCCGAAGGCGACGCGGGTCGACTCGGCGACGAGTACGACGCCCATCGCGAACAGCAGGCCTGGCGCCTGATCGCGGGGGACGACGCGCTCCCGGAAGAACCGCCGGGGCGAGACGAGGACGCGAAGCCACGACCGCACAAGCTCGCCCGGAAGGCGGTCCTCGGCGCCGATGCGGTCGGCGACGCCGGTCACGGCCACCACCTCCGCGGGTCGACGCGCCGGGCAGGACGGTCCGTCGGCGTACGCTCGCTCATCGACTCGACTGAGGTCGCCCGGCTGATAAAGCGTTGTCATCCGGAGCGAACGCCGCTCGGCAGGAGGATCGCGCGCGGGAGCGTTCGATCCGTACCGGGGTTCGACTGCACCTCACTGCCGCGCGACTGCACCTCACCGCACCGGGACGCCGTAGCCGGTCAGGCGCCGACGTTCTCCTCGCTCTCGAAGGAGTCCGGGTCGGGCTCGATCTCGGCGTACTGGACGACGCGGCGGCCCAGCGTCGCGGCGCGCTCCGCGAGTTCCTCGTCGACCATTTCGCCGTCCTCGATCGCCTTGTATGCCTGCGGGACGACCGCCTGGTACGGCAGCACCCAGGCGTCGAGCGCCCGGCAGACCGACCGGAGGTGATCGAGCGCGGAGACCGGAAATCGTCCGCCGGCGACCGCCAGCAGCCCGACCGTCTCGTTCTCGAACTCGTCGAACCCGCAGTAGTCCAGCGCGGTCTTCAGCACCGAGGAGTACGACCCGTGGTACATCGGCGTCCCCAGCAGCACGGCGTCGGCTTCGCGGACCCGGCGGGTGAGTTCGGGCGCGTCGCCGGCGGTCTCGTCGTCGGCGTCGAACATCGGCAGGTCGAACTCGCGGAGGTCGATCAGCTCCGTCGACGCCCCGGCCCGTTCGGCGCCCTCGAGCGCGACGCCGAGCGCCGTTCGCGTGTGGCTCTCGTCCCTGAGACTGCCGCAGATCGCGACGACGTGTGGCGTGTCAGCCATGATTCACGCATCGCGGGCGGGCGACCAATAGATTGTGGAAGCGGGGGCTGACAGTGGCGCGGAAGCGGGGGCTGACAGTGGCGCGGAAGCGTCCGCTACAGAGTTGCGGCCGAGTGCGACGGGGTCGCGAGACGGCCGCTGACGGCTCCCGGGCAGCGAAGTACCTTAGACCCTGGGCGGTAAATCCTGACGTATGTCCGACAGGGAGCTCGACGACGTCGACCGGGAGATCCTCTACGCGCTCCAGGAGGACGCCCGCGGACTGTCGTCCGGCGAGATCGCCGAGCGGACCGAGGCGTCCTCCAGCACGGTGCGCAAGCGCATCCAACGCCTGGAGTCCGAGGGCGTTCTCAAGGGGTACAGCGCCGACATCGACTACCAGGCGTCGGGCTACCCGCTCCGGATGCTCCTCTTTTGCACGGCGTCGATCACCGAGCGCGGGGAGCTGATCGAGGACGTGCTGGACATCCCGGGCGTCGTCTCGGTCCAGGAGCTCGTGACGGGCGAGCAGAACCTGCTCGTGACCGCAGTCGGAGAAACCGACGACGACATCACGCCGGTCGCCCAGGAGCTGCTCGACATGGGCCTGACCGTCGCGGACGAAGTGCTCGTCCGCAGCCACGAGACGACGCCGTTCGACGACTTCTCGACGGAGTGATCGCCGTCCGCGGATCTCGATCGCGCTCCTGATCGGTCGCGTCGAGATCCAAAAGTGTCTATTTCGAGGCTTTGAGTCAGCTCTTCGCGCCGACAGGTGGCTCCCTTCCAGACCATAATGTTCTATAATAACGTTCTAGGGAACGTACTGTTCGTATCGAAGGCTATAATAACCAGATCGTTCAATAGTGGCGTAACCACGACCGGTTCGTGTTCCCGAGCGCGGCGTCGCGCCGCCCGCCGGGGCGCGCACCGGTCGAATCGATCGAACAATGGCTGGCCACACACGCTCGAACGACGCAGGACAGTTCTCGGAGACGACGACGCCGTCGCGTTCGACGTTCCCGCGAGCCTCGACCGTCGCCGTCTGGACACTCTTCGTCCTCGGTCTGGGGGTTCTCGCGCTGTCGATCCGAACCGGAGCCGAGTGGACCGTCGAGGGCGTCGTCCGAATCGACGGGCTGACCGCGCTCATGTGGGTCGTCGTCACGTTCTTCAGCGGCATCGTCCACAGCTACTCGCGGCGCTACATGGCCGGCGACGCCCGCATCGACGGGTTCTTCGCCCGCGTCCTGACGTTCACGCTCGTCGTGATGGCGATGACGGCGGCCGACCACGTGGCGCTGTTCGCCGCGGCGTGGCTGGCGATGGGGCTGCTGATGGCCGGTCTGATCGGCCACGAGCGCGACTGGGCGCAGGCTCGGGCCGCCGCCGGCGTCGCGCGTCGCCACTTCCTCGCCAGCACCGGGCTGCTCGCCGTCGGCCTCGCGGTACTGGCCTGGACGACCGGCGCGACCTCGATCAGCGCCATCCTCGGGAACCTGGGCGACGTTCCGACCGGCGCTGCGCTGGCCGCGGGCGGCGCGATCTTCCTCGCGGCGATCGTCCAGTCGGCGCTGTTCCCGTTCCAGACGTGGCTGCTGTCCTCGATGACGGCGCCGACGCCCGCCTCGGCGCTGATGCACGCCGGGTTCGTCAACGCCGGCGGCGTCCTGCTCACGCGGTTCGCGCCGCTGTTCGCGGACAAACTCGTCGTCATGTCGGCGATCGTCGCCGTCGGCGCCGTCAGCGCCCTGCTCGGGCAGGCGCTGTTGCTCGTCCAGACCGACATCAAGAGCGAGCTCGGCGCCTCGACGCTCGCCCAGATGGGATTCATGATCTTACAGTGCGGCCTGGGCTTTTTCGCCGCCGCGATCACCCACCTGATCCTGCACGGCTTCTACAAGGCCTACCTGTTCCTGTCCTCGGGCGCGACCGTCGAGCAGAACGCGCCGGGCGGACACCACCACGATTCGCCCGACCCGCTGGGCGTCGGCGTCGGGCTGCTGACCGCGGTGGGCGGGGGCGTGCTGTTCGCCCTGCTGACCGGCAAGGGAACCGAACTGAACAGCGGCCTCGTGCTGACGATCGTCGTCGTCCTGACGACGCTACACGCCACCCGCGACGTGCTGCGCCGGTCGACGCTGCCGGCGACGGCCAAGCTCGTCGGGACGCCGCTGGTCGTGCTGGTCGCGATCGGCACGTACGCCGCGACGTTCAACGCGATCACGACGCTGCTGTCGGACGTCCCGATGACCACGGAGCCGACGGGGCTGACGGTCGTCCACTACGCCGTCGTCGCCGCGTTCGCGATCGCGTACGCCGCGACGGCGCTGGGCTGGCACCGCCAGAGCAGGCGCCTGTACGTCGCGCTCGTTAATCTCTCGCAGCCGGATCCAGACACGCTTCTCACCACCAAGGAGGATTACAATGACGCTTGAAGAGGACTACCTCGACGACAGCATCGAACGCGCCGCCGAGACCGTCGGCTCGGTCTGGCCGCTCCACTCGTTCGTCACGGCCAACCCTCTCGCGGGGTTCGAGGACCGGCCGTTCGACGAGGCGGTCGCCGAGGCGAACGACCTGTTCGGCGGTCGGGGCTACCCCGATCCCGCGACGTTCCGCCGCGCCTGGGAGAACGGCCGGATCGACCCGGACGTGCTGCGCTCGGTGCTGGACGACCACGGTCATCAGACTACGTCTGATGGGCAATCAGAATCGCGGCGCGATTCTGATGACGGCGTCGACCGCGATCCCGAGGAACTGCTCGACGAGCTGGCGGCCGACGCGTCCGAGACGAGCGACGGCACCGACGCCGATCCCGCGACCGAGACGGTCGACCGGATCCTGACGAAGTGGCTCGCCAAGTTCCTCGACGAGGGGCTGGCCCACTGGTCGATGCCCGGCCGCGAGGAGGGATTTTACGCCGCCTGGCGGCAGATGGCGCCGCTCGACGACGAGATCCCGAACTGCGCCGACCCCTCGGACGTTCCCGAGACGCCGGCGGCCGCTATCGAGGCGGCCCTGTCGGAGGTCCCGCAGGGTCGCTGGGAGCCGATCTTCGAGCGCCACCTCGCCGCGCTGCCGGGCTGGACGGGGTTCCTCAAGCAGCGTTCGGACGCCGACGGCGACCCGTGGCAGTCGGCCCACCCGATCTCGCTGACCGAGTACCTCGCGGTGCGCCTGACGCTCGCCGATCTACTCGACGCCCCGATCGAGCCGGAAGGCGGCGTCGACCCGAGCGCGAGCGGATCGAGCGACGAGCCGCCGCTGACCGAGCTCTGGCTCACCGCCTGGGAGCAGAGCTACCGCCGGCGCCTCCTCGACGACGTCGATCGCTCGCTCGACGACTCCGGGACGGAAGACGGAACCGAGCAGGACGACGGGCGGCCCGCCTCGCAGCTCGTGTTCTGCATCGACACGCGCTCGGAGATCATCCGCCGCCACATCGAGGCCCAGGGTCACCACGAAACCCACGGCTACGCGGGCTTCTTCGGCGTCCCGATGCGCTACAGCGGCTACGACTCCGACGTCGAGATCGACGCCTGCCCGCCGATCGTCGACCCCCAACACCGCATCGAGGACCGCCCGGCCGAGGGGCAACATGACCGCGCCGAGACGTACGATCTGTGGACCAGACTCGCGTCCGCGAGCCGGAACCACCTCAAGGCGCTCAAGACCAACGTCGCCGCGGCGTTCACCTTCGTCGAGGGCGCAGGGACCGCCTACGGCGCCGCGATGGCGTCGCGCACGCTCGCACCCTCGGCCGTCCGCGACCTGACCGGCGCCGTCGACGACCGGCTCCCCTCTGTCGCCGAGTTCTGCTCGCCGACGGTCGACCGCCCGAGTGGCGACGGCGCGGGAACGCACGATCACGACCACGATGCGCTCCCGCACGGGATGACGCTGGACGAGAAGGTCGAGTACGCGAAATCCGCCTTCGAGCTGATGGGCTGGGAGCAGTTCGCCCGCCTGGTCGTGTTCACCGGCCACGCCAGCGAGACGACGAACAACCCCTTCGATTCGAGCCTGGATTGTGGCGCCTGCGCCGGCAACCCTGGCGGCCCGAGCGCCCGCGTGCTCGCGGCAATCTGCAACGACGCCGAGGTCACGGCGGCGCTTCGCGAGGAGGGGATCGGCGTCCCCGAAGACACCCTGTTCCTGGCCGCCGAGCACAACACGACGACCGACGAGATCGAGCTGTTCGACGGCAACGTGCCCGAGAGCCACCGCGAGGACGTCGAGCGCCTGCGCGAGGATCTCGAAGCCGCTCGCGAGGGCGCCACCGCCGAACGCGCCGAGGCGATGCGCGCGGGCGACGACGACAGCGTCCGCGAGACCGAGCGCCGCGCGGCCGACTGGGCCGAGACGCGCCCCGAGTGGGGGCTGTCCGGTAACGCCTCGTTCGTGATCGGGCCGCGCGACCTGACCGAGGGCGTCGACCTCGACGGTCGCGCGTTCCTGCACTCCTACGACTGGTCGACCGATCCGGAGGGGGACGCGCTGGAGGCGATCGTGACCGGTCCGCTCGTGGTCACCCAGTGGATCAACAACCAGTACTACTTCGCGACGGTGGACAACGGCGTCTACGGCAGCGGCTCGAAGGTCACCCACAACCAGGTCGGCAACGTCGGCGTCTACCAGGGCAATGGCGGTGACCTGATGAGCGGGCTGCCGCTCCAGTCGCTCAATCTCGACGACGAGCGCCCCTACCACCAGCCGCTGCGCCTGCAGACCGTGATCCACGCCCCGACCGAGCGCGTCACCGATATCCTCCGCGAGCACGAGGAGGTCGCCCGCCTGTTCGACAACGGCTGGATCGACCTGTCGGTAATGGATCCGACGAAAGACGACGACGTGTTCCACTACGAAGGCGATCTGGAGTGGGAGCCGAAACTGCCGGTCCCGGTCGCTCACCGAGCACAGTAACCAGTCTTACTCCACAAAACTGGGTTCGATCGTCGGATCTCACTCGTCGGCGTCGGCGCCCACGAACCGATCGAGGGCGTATGCCAACCCGCCGACGCTTGCGAGAGCGGTTCCGATGCCGAAGCCCGGCGTCCCCGAACCGGACGGTCCCGCTTCGTTTTCCTCCGCGTCGTCCACCTCATTAGTATCGGCGTCCTGCCCGTTCGTGTCGCTTTCCTCGTCGCCGAGAGCGTCCTCTCCGTCCGCATCGGTTTCCGCGCCGTCGGCGTCTTGCTCGTCTACCTCGACAACCTCGGCGGCGGTAGCGTTGTCGCCGTCCGGCTCGTCGTTCGTAGTCTGGTTCGAGGCCTGCCCGTCTGTGGCGTTCTCGTTCATTTGTTCACTCGTATCGCCCAGCACGGACACCTCCGCCGTATCGCTGATCAGCGGAGCGTCGGTATCGGGTCGGAATAGCGAGATCGACAGCGTCTGGCTCCGCTCGATCCGCTCGTCGAGTCGGATCGTCACGTTCCGACGCCTGGTACCGGCGTTGAAGACCCCCTCCGCGAGTATCCGATCGGTGTCCTGGGAGCGGACGGTGTAGGTAACGTCGATCGCTGTCCGCACCGCGGCGATCCGTATCGCGACGCCGTCGCTGGTCTGATCGGCGAACAGTACCGCCGCGTCCCCTTCCTGGGCCGCCCCCGTGTCGGCGACCCCGAGAACGGTCAGGCCTGCTCCGGCGGCCCGGAGCAGGCGACGACGAGTGCAGCGTTCGCCCGCGCCGCCAGACCTCGTCGATATTCCCCGTTCGCGGGGTCGGTTCATCGATCACTGTTTTGGCAATCCACGGGAATAAATGTGAGCGGGCTGATCGCAGAGCTGACCCGCTGGAGAACGGTACGGGCGGCACGACGCTCGGATCGCCGCCGTCGAGCGCGGCGTCACCGCTGCGGCCGTGGTCTGACCGGAGCGCCGATGGTTTATCACATTTCACACCAACTATAATCCACGATGCCCCCGGGACCGATCGACTACGGGCGACTGGACGAGGGGCGGAACTGCAACTACTGGGAGGTCGATCCGACGCTCCGGTTCGAGGCGCGGCGGATCTACCCGGACGCCGAGTTCGAGTGGGCCGAGGACGTGCTCTCGGAGTTCGGGGCGGTGCTCGGGAACCGGATGGCCGACACGGCCGACCGCATCGACGAGGCGGGCCACGAACTCCGATCGTTCGACAAGCACGGGAATCGTCGCAACGAGGTCGAGTACCACCCGCTGCTCCGCGAGCAAGAGGAGATCGTCTACGAGCGGTTCGGCGTCACCCACGACGCGTTCCACGCGCCGCCGGGCCGCGACGAGCCGGTCGGGATGAGTCACACGCTGCTGATGCAAGCGCTGCTGTCGTACGTCGACAGCGGCTTTTGCTGTCCCGTCTCCATGACGACCGGCGCCGCGATCGTCCTCGATAAATGCGACGACGGCGAGCTCGCGGAGTACTTCGAGGCGCTGACCGCCCGCAGCCTCGACGAGCACATCGAGGGCGCGATGTTTCTCACCGAGGAACAGGGCGGATCGGACGTGGGGGCCAACGAGACGCGCGCCGAACGCACCGACGAGGACGGCGTGTACGAACTGCACGGCGAGAAGTGGTTCTGCTCGAACATCGACGCCGAAGGCGCGCTCGCGCTCGCGCGGACGCCGGACGCGCCGGAGGGCACCAAGGGGCTATCACTGTTTCTCGTCCCCCGGACGAAGCCGAACGGCGAGGTCAACGACTCGCACTTCCGGCGGCTGAAGGACAAGCTCGGCACCACGTCCGTCCCGACGGGCGAGATCGAGTTCGAGGGCGCGGAGGCGTACCTCGTCGGCGAGGAGCGGAAGGGGTTCAAGTACATGGCCGAGATGATGAACTTCGAGCGGCTGACGAACGCCACGGGCGCCGTGGGCGTGATGGGACGCGCGCTACTGGAGGCGAAAGTCCGCGCCGCCAACCGCGAGGCGTTCGGCAGCCCGATCGAGGAGTACCCGCTGATGCGACGGGATCTCGTTGATCTGTCGGTCGATTACGAGGCTGCGGTGGCGTTCTCCTTCGAGGCGGCGCGGCTGTACGACGAGCGCGAACGGGTCGGCGACGACTCCGAGGCGTACCGGCTGTTGCGCCTGTTCGTCCCCGTAGCGAAGTACAAGACCGCGCGGATGGCCGTCGAAACAACCTCCTACGCGATGGAGATCCTGGGCGGCAACGGCTACGTTCGCGAACACACGACCGAACGGTTGCTCCGCGACGCGCAGGTGCTCCCGATCTGGGAAGGCCCCTCGAACATCCTCGCGCTCGACGTGCTTCGCGCGCTGAACCGGGAGAACGCGCACGAGGCGCTGCTCCCCTACGTTCGGGAGAAACTCGACGCCGTGGAGCATCCGGCGCTCGAAACGGTGGCCGCCGAAGTGGAGTCGGCGTTCCGCGATCTGCAGGACGCGCTGGGGACGCTCGCCGTCGAAGACGACGAATACGCGCAGTACCACGCCAAGCGGCTGGCGGACCTGCTCTTCGACGTCGTCACGGCCGCTCTCTTCCTCGATGAAGCCCAGTGGCAGATCGACGAGGAAGCGAACGGACGCAAAGCGCTCGTCGCACGCCGATTCGTGGAAACGCGGTTCGGCGACGGCGACGCCTACGGCGTCACGTCCGGCAGTCGCTTCGCCATGGAAGACGACGTTTTCGCGTCGATCGTCAAGTACGATACCGTAGAGCCCGCGTCGCTGCTCGACGCCGAAGCCCGAGCGAGCGAGTGAGTCGGGGGACGCGCTACCGCCGAAGTCGCGCGACGATGCCGTCCTCGCGCTCCTCGGTCTCGACGAGTTCGTCCCCTTCGAGGTCATCTAGCAGGCCGCGCAGCCACTCCCGGCCGTACTCGCCCTCAGGAGCGTAATCCACGCGGATCCGCGGCCCGATCTCGTCGAGTTCGAGTTCGTCGTGCTCGCCCAGTAGCTTCACGACGCGCCCTCGGAACTGCCGGCGACTCCCCTCGAAGCTCGGCTGCGTCGGGACGTCCGGCGCGGTGAAATCACCGGTCTCGTAGGCCCGACACCACTCGCGCCAGGGACAGCCCGCCTCGTCGCAGGACGGCGTCTTCTCGCAGGCGACCCCGCCGAGTTCCATGATCGCGTTGTTCCAGACGCGGGACTCGCCGGCGGGCATGAGCCGGGCGGCGGCGTCCTCGAACGCGGCGTCGTCGTCCGGTACGTCGAACGCGCGGTACAGCACGCGCTTGACGTTCGTGTCGACGACGGCGTCGCCGTTGTCGAAGGCGAAACTCGCGACGGCGTTGGCGGTGTAGGGGCCGACGCCCTGCAGGTCCTGCAGGCCTTCGGGCGTCTTGGGGAACTCGCCGCCGTGATCGTCGACGACCTGCCCGGCGGCTTCGTGGAGGTATCGCGCACGGTTGTTGTAACCGAGGCTGTGGTCGGTCCAGAACGCCACGACCGCCGAGCGGTCGGCGGCCGCCAGATCCTCGACCGCGGGCCACCGATCGAGGAACTCCGCCCAGGCCGTCTCGACCCGCGAGAGCTGGGTCTGCTGGCTCATCACCTCGGAGACGAGAATCTCGTAGGGGTCGGTCGTCTCTCGCCACGGGAACGACCGGTGGTCGGCCTCGTACCACTCGATCAGCGCCTCGCGCACGGCGTCCCGCTGAGTCTGCGAAGCAGGGCTCGACGAGCTCCGCTCGTCGGCGTCCGCGTCGTCCGGAAGCGACCAGTCGGCCTCGGTCATCGGCGGTTGTTGGGACGGGATCGGTTTAGCCGCTGTGATCCGGCGGGGACGCCGGCGTCCGAGGGACACGTTCCGGGCCGCGAGACAGCGAAAGCGGTTTTTGCGCGCCCGCCGTCCGTTCGCCCATGAGTCTCGACGATCTGACCGAGGACATCGAGGAGACGTACGAATCGCTGGACGGCGACCTCGACGTCGATCTGGACGAGGGGACGCGCCGCGAACTGACGATGCTCCTGACCGCGCTCGACGAGGACGATCCCGAGGACATGCTCGAAGAAGCCGTCAGCCTGCTGTTCCAGAGCACCGTCGAGTCCGGCAAACTCGATTTCCACCTCCGGAGCGCCTACGACGTGACCTACGACGAGTATCTCTCGGGGATGACCTACGAGGAGATGACCGGCGGCGCGCAGTTCCCGCAGGCCCAGCAGAAAGACGAGCGTCGGTATCAGTTCTGATAGTCGCGTAGGTCTCCGAGCTAGAACTGAATCGGGGGTTCGGTAACTACACACGCGCACTGAGCGGCAGGCTAGTGACGATGATAGAAGGTTTGCCAAATATCATTGTGGCCTCGCAAGTGAAGAGCAGATAGTTGAGGGCGAAGTAGGCGTGGGGGGTGGCATTTTGGTCCGGGAGTCGTACGTTTACGCGTGACTGACCAGAATGCAGATGATGCGGAAGAGCCTGAATCCGAAGAGAACGAAGAAGAGGAATTCGAGTTGGAAGGCCTCATGTCTCGCGAAGAGGGGGCGAACGTCCTCCGTCGTCTCGCCAGCGGCGTCGAGAACGCGTCAGTAGAACTGGGCCGCGATGAGGGTCCAGTGACCGTTCCTGAGCAGTTCGAAGTGGAAGTCGAGTATGAGGAAGCAGAAGAGGAGGCCGAACTGGAAGTCGAGTTAGAGTGGTCGATGGTCGACGGTGAGGCAGTGTCAACCGAAGATGACGAGAGTGACGGGATGGAGGAACCCGAAGGAAGTGAGGAGGGGGCGAACGACCAGGAATAGAAACTGAGACAGTAGGAAACTGCCGGAGAAAATCGAACCCAGCCGGAGAGGTACAGAACTATCGGTATAGAACGCGCCTCTGTTGAACAGCGACTCCGCAGTTCAACACTGGGAAATACGCCCTCGACGCCGCTAATCGACGACCACCGCGTCGTCGGCCTCGTTCGGGGCGCCGACGACGAACAGGCGCGCGGGTTCGAGCGCCGTCACCTGCCGCTCGGCCGACGGCTCGACGACCAGCACGTCGCCTTCCTCGAGGTCGAACCCCTCCTCCCCGACCGAGACGTGAAAGCGGCCCTCCAGCACGAGGTACAGTTCCTCCTGGTGCTCGTGGTAGTGGCGGTTGTTCTCCTCGCCCTCCTCGAACTCCCAGACGCTCGGGCGCATCTCCTCGGGACGCGTCTCGTAGCCGACCGCCCTGAGCGTCGGTTCGATCCCCTCGACCTCCCGTTCCTCGATCTCGTCGACGTTGACTTTCGAGTACACGATCCGAATGTCGGCGTCGAACGCAAAAAATCCCGGTCGCGCGGCGGCAGGGCTGGCGAATCTGCGGTGTGGAGAGAACTGCCGTTCGGCATCGAGACGCCGCGGCGAAAATGAAAGTGACGCGTCAGCGGGACGGTGCCGAGCGAGCGCGGGCGCTTACTGGAACGTCCGGGTGACGTCGCCCTCGCCCGTGTCGGGCTCGCTCCGGTCGAGCTCGTTTTCCAGTTCCTCGTAGCGCTCGCGGACCTCCTCGGTGACGCTCGCGCCGACCTCGTCGAGCGCCTCCTCGAAGTGCTCGCGGCTGATGCGGACGTTTCCGACGCTCTCGTCGATCTCCTCGGGGCTCACCGAGTTGATGAACTCCCGGGAGGCCGCCATCGAGGCCTCGCGCGTGATCGCCTCGATGTCGGCGCCGACGTAGCCCTCGGTCCGGCTCGCTAGCCACCCGAGGTCGACGTCGTCGGCCAGAGGCTTGTTGCGCGTGTGGACCTCGAAGATCGCCTCGCGGGCGTCCTCGTCGGGCACAGGCACGTGGACGTGGCGGTCCAGGCGACCGGGGCGCAACAGCGCGGAGTCGATCAGGTCCGGCCGGTTAGTCGTGGCGATCACGACGACGTCCTCCAGCTGTTCGAGCCCGTCGAGCTCGGTCAGCAGCTGGGAGACGACCCGCTCGCCGACGTTCGAGTCGCCGCCGCCGCTCCCGCGCTCGGTGGCGATCGAGTCGATCTCGTCGAAGAACACCACGGTCGGGGCGTTCTCCCGGGCCTTGCTGAACACCTCGCGGACGCCCTTCTCGGACTCGCCGACCCACTTGCTGAGCAGCTCGGGGCCCTTGATCGAGATGAAGTTGGACTCGGCCTCGTTGGCGACGGCTTTCGCCATCAGCGTCTTGCCGGTCCCCGGCGGACCGTACAGCAGGACGCCTTTCGCGGCCTCCATGTCCATCGTCTCGAACACCTCGGGGTACTCGAGGGGCCACTGGATCGTCTCGCGCAGGCGCTCTTTGGTGTCTTCCAGACCGCCGACGCTGTTCCAGGTGACGTCGGGGACCTCGACGAACACCTCGCGCAGCGCGGAGGGCTCGATCCCCTTCATCGCCTCGCGGAAGTCCTCGTTGGTGACCTGCAGCGATTCGAGCAGCTCGGCGTCGATCTCGTCGGCTTCGAGGTCGATCTCCGGGCGCACCCGGCGCAGGGCGTTCATCGCGCCCTCCTTGGTCAGCGACGCCAGGTCGGCGCCGACGAACCCGTGGGTGTTCTCGGCGTACTCCTCGAGATCGATGCCGTCGGCCAGTGGCATCCCGCGGGTGTGGACCTGCAGGATCTCCTGGCGGCCCTCCTTGTCGGGCACCGAGATCTCGATCTCGCGGTCGAAGCGGCCGCCCCGGCGCAGCGCCGGGTCGATGGCGTCGACGCGGTTCGTCGCGGCGATGACCGTGACCTCGCCGCGCTCTTCGAGCCCGTCCATCAGGCTCAGGAGCTGGGCGACCACGCGGCGTTCGACGTCGCCGCCGGCCTCCTCGCGCTTGGGCGCGATCGAGTCGATCTCGTCGATGAAGATGATCGCCGGCGAGTTCTCCTCGGCCTCCTCGAACACCTCGCGGAGCTGTTCTTCTGACTCGCCGTAGTACTTCGACATGATCTCCGGGCCGGAGATCGTCTCGAAGTAGGCGTCGACCTCGTTGGCGACGGCTTTCGCCATCAGGGTCTTCCCGGTCCCCGGCGGGCCGTGGAGCAGGACGCCCTTCGGCGGCTCGATGCCGAGCTGCTGGAACAGCTCGGGGTGGCGCATCGGCAGCTCGATCATCTCGCGAACCTGTTCGAGCTCGCTGTCGAGGCCGCCGATGTCCTCGTAGGTGACGCTGGGGGTGCCCTCGCTGGTGGGCCCCTCGGCGCTGATCTGCTCGGCGGGCGTCTCGCTGATCTGGATGTCCGTCGAGTCCGTGATGACGACCGTGCCGCTGGGCTCGCTGTTGGCGATCTTCAGCGGAACCGACCGGCCGTTACCGGACATCGGGCCGAAGGAAAGCGGGAACGGGACCGTCTGGCCCTCGGTGACCGCCTGGCCGCTGAGTTTGTCGCGCACCAGCGGGCCGATGTTCCCCCGGATCCGAAGGTTCTGGGGGAGCGCGACCGTCACGCTGGTCGCGGGCTGGACGTCGGCCTTCTCGACCTCGACGCGGTCGTCGATGCCGACGCTGGCCTCCTGGCGGAGCCGACCGTCGATGCGGATGACGCCCTGGCCCTCGTCCTCGGGGTAGCCCGGCCAGACGCGCGCGACCGCGCGGCTGTCGTTGTCGCCCTCGATGACGATGTAGTCGCCGTTCTCCAGGTCGAGCTCGCGCATCGACCCCCGGTCGATCGCGGCGAGTCCGCGACCGGCGTCTTTCTGTTTGAGTGGTTTTACGGTAAGTCTCATACCTCGGCCTCCAGTTCGATGGTGAGCACGCCGTTTTTGATAAACGCTTGCGCGCCCGTCTCGGGGATGTCCAGTTCGAGCTGTTCGCCGTCCTCGGTGATCACGATCACCGCGTCGTCGAGGACGTCGACGGTGCCGTCGACGCCGACGCCGAGGTCGGCGACGATCTCCGTTCCGTCGTCGTATTCGAAGCGTCGGGCGTGTTGGCCTTCGCGCTCCGAGAACTGTTCTACGTTCATTCCTAACCATAAGTTAGTCGGCTTACTATATAAATGTTCCGTAGAAAACCGGGCCATAACGGGGGTTTCGCAGATATCGGATGAAATGCGGTTCACACCGAACGGGCGCCGGCCCGTCGCCGACGGAGAGTCCCGGGATCCCGCATCGCGGGGGTTTATGTCCGCTACGATACAACGTATCTTTATGAACGAGGTCACCCAGCACGGTCGATCGACGGCGTACCGTCGGTTCGACCGGGACGCCGAGGGGCCGACGCTGCTGTTCGTCCACGGGAGCGGCGGGTCGAGCGCGGTCTGGAAGAGCCAGGCCCGACTGGCCGACGAGTACCCCGTCGTCGCGATGGACCTGAGCGGTCACGGCAACTCCGAGGACGTCGACGCCGATCCCGGCTATTCGACGCTGTCGGTGTACGCCGACGACGTGATCGCGGTCGCCCGCGAGGTCGACGCCGACGTGCTGGTCGGCAACTCGCTGGGCGGCGCCGTCCTGCTCCACGTCGCGCTCGAACGCGACTACGAGCCAGATGCGCTCGCGCTGGCGGGTACCGGCGCCAGGCTCTCCGTGCTCGACGATCTGCTCGATTGGCTCGACGACGATTTCGAGCGGGCGATCGAGTTTCTCCACGGTCCTGACCGACTGTTTCACGACCCCGACGAAGAGCTCCGCGAGGCGTCGAGCGAGATGTTCCGCGAAACCGGGCAGGACGTCGTACGCCGGGACTTCCGGACTGTCCACGAGTTCGACGTCCGCGGCGAGCTCCACCGCGTCGAGTCGCCCGCGCTCGCGGTCGGCGGTGCGAACGACCAGTTGACGCCCCCGTGGTTCCACGAGTACCTCGCCGAGAATCTTCCCGACTCGGCGTACGCGATGATCGATGACGCCGCGCACCTGGCGATGCTCGAACAGCCCGCGGCGTTCAACCGCGTGCTGACGCGATTCGTCGAAGGGCTGGAAGAGAACGGGACGATCGAGTCGTAGACCACCGCGCTGCGGTTCGGTTGCGGGCAGGTCGACGCCGCACGACGGTCTGCGACCACTCTCATGGACGGAACCGATAGACTCACCGCGCTGTTCGTTCGGTCGAGACCGAACACGGTTCTCTCGTGGCTGTTCGTCGCCGTGCTCGTCGGGAGCGGCCTGTTCGGGGCGCAAACGGGACGGTACGAGCCGGTGCTGTTCGCCCTCCTGGCGATCGCGATCGTCGCCGGTCCGGCCGTAGCGCTCCGCGATCCGGAGCTCTTGCCGCCGTGGTACTTTCTCGCGTTGATCTGTCTGCCCGTCGTCGCGGGGGCGCTGATTCCGCGGGCTCCGGTGAAGGCGTTCTTTCCGACGCTCGCGCTGGCGACGCTCGGTCTCCTCGCGATGGTCGAACTCCAGCTGTTGACGACGCTTCGACTCGTTCCCTGGTTCGCCGTCGCACTCACCGTGTTGCTCACGCTCGCGCTCGCTGCCGTGCTGAACGTGCTCCGCTGGTCTGCCGACGTTCTGCTCGGAACGTCGTTCCTGCTCGACGGTCGCTCTCAGAACGCGATCAACGCCGCAGTCATGGTCGAGTTCGTTCAGGTCGTCGTCGCGGGCGTCGTCGCCGGAGTCGTCTTTCGCGAGTACTTCCGGCGAACGACCGATCATCCGGATGCTCGAATGAAGATCTCGCTCCCGGCCGAGGACGAAACGCCCGCGGAATCGGCGGTCATCAGCGATCGGCTTGGCGTGTCGGCTACCCGACAGCGACAGCTGGTTCGGGCGATGCAGGTCGTTCTCGTCGGCACCCTCGCGTACGGCGTCGGGGCGCGTCGGCTGCCGCTCCTGATCAACGCGGGCGTCGCACTCGCGATCACGTTCCTCCCCGCGGTTCTGGAACGGGACTACGGCATCCCGATCGAGCCGGGGCTGGCCCTGTGGCTGACCAGCGCCGTGTTCTTCCACGCCATCGGGTCAGCCGGGCTGTACACCCTGATCCCGTCGTGGGACACGCTCACGCACACCCTCTCGGCGACGGTCGTCGCCGCGGCCGGGTACACCGCGTTCAGGGCGATCCACATCCACGCGGACTCCGTCCACCTGCCCCCGTGGGCGACGTTCTCGCTCACGGTCGTGTTCGTGCTGGCGATGGGCGTCGTCTGGGAGCTACTCGAATTTTTCGTCGACCGGAGCGCCCGCCTGCTCGGTCTCGATACCGTCCCCGCACAGCACGGCATTGATGACACGATCGTCGACCTCGTGTTCGACGGCGTCGGCGCCGTCCTCGTCGCGGCCTGGGGAACCGTCTACCTGACGAACATCGCGGAGCGGCTCGCGGTGCTGCTCGAGAACGAGTACGGCGACTGAGTCGACGGGGACGCTGTGACCGGGGCGTCGGTCAGTACAGATCCTCCAGTTCCTCGGCGTGATGGCTGTGCTCTTCGGCCGGGTACTCGCCGGTCTCGACGGCCTCCCTGTACCCCTCGACCGAGCGCTCGATCTCGCTCCGAACGTCGCCGAACTGCTCGGCGAACGGCGGCGCGCGCTCGCTCAGGCCGACGACGTCGTTGTAGACGAGCACCTGCCCGTCGACCTCGGGACCGGCGCCGATGCCGATCGTCGGGATCGACAGTTCCTCGGTGACGCGGGCGGCCAGGTTCGAGGGGACGTGTTCGAGCACGAGCGAGAACGCGCCGGCGTCCTCGTGTGCGCGCGCGAGGTCGATGATCTCCTTCGCCGACTCCTCGTCGGTGCCCTGGCGGGTGTACCCGCCGAGTTCGTTGACGCGCTGGGGCGTTAGCCCGAGGTGGGCCATCACGGGGATGCCGAGCCGGACGAGGTGCTCTGTCAGCTCGACGGTGTGAGGCCCGCTCTCGATCTTCACCGCGTCGGCGTCGGCCTCCTTGAGCATCCGGCCGGCGTTCTCGACGCTCGCCTCCCGGCTCGTCCCGACGCTCAGGAACGGCATGTCGGCGACGACCAGCGCTTCCTCGGTTCCGCGGGCGACCGCCGCGGTGCGGCTAGCCATCTCGTCGACGGTGACCGGGAGCGTCGAGTCGTGGCCCAGCACCGCGTTTCCCATGCTGTCGCCGACCAGGATCACGTCGATCCCCGCGTCGTCGATCACCGACGCAGTCGGCGCGTCGTAGGCGGTCAGCATCGTGATCGGGTTCTCGCCCGCCTTCGCGCGGACGTCCCGCACCGTCGTAGGCATGTCCGGACGTTGAGCCCAGGGCGACAAAGAACCACGGATCGGCGGGCTTTATTTCGGCGCCGCGACAACCGGCGCGCATGATCGACGTTCGCGACGCGCTGGCCGCCGTGCTGGCGATCGGCATCGGACTCGCCGCCGTCGTGGCGCCGGGTGCGGTGCTTCGCCTCCAGTTTGCCGTCTACGGAGCCGACACCGGACGCCACGGCGAGTACGGCGGCGAACGAGAACTCGACGATCGGCTGCGCCGGGTCGTCCGCGCCGTCGGCGTCGCCGTGCTGGGCGTCGGCGTCTACATCGCGGCCCAGCCGTTCCTGTGACAGTCGTACGGCCGCGGACGATCCTGTAAAGGTTCAAGGTATCTCGCGGGAAACCACCGCTCGTGCGCGAACCAGTCGAGCGAACCGACCCCGACGGCGTCGACTTCGGGTGGGTCATGCAGACGACGTTCGTCGCGACGATCGTCGTCGGCGCGCCGGTCGTCGCCGCGCTGTCGATCCCCGTCTCCCTGCCCACCTGGGGGTCCAGACTCTCTTTCGCGGTTCGGGTCGGCGCGCTCGTCTGGATCGTCGTCGCGCTGTCCGTGTACGCGTACGCGAAGCGGAACGCCGAGTAGGAAGAACGTCGAGCGAAAAGCCAGTCTCAGCTACCCAGCGCCTTCAGCCGCGGCCAGACGAACCCGCGCCCGATCAGCGCCGCGATCGCCAGCACCGGCAGGACGCCGTAGGCCAGCAGCTCCGCCGCCAGCGGAACGGCGCCCTGCGCGACGGTCGCGCCGACGCCGATCGCGGGCGCAGCGACGCCGACGACGTACAGGTACGTTGGCTTCCAGCCGGGATACCGACGAGTCGTGTGGATCACGAGGAAAAACAGGATCGGCATCAGCGCGATGCCGGCCGCGAACAGCCAGCTCGCGGCCGACCCGGGATCGCTCGGCGGCGTCGTGGACACGTACTCCGTCGCCGTTGCGATGCCGTACCGAGTCTCCTCCAGCGCCGCGCGAAGCGCCGCCGTATCCGCGCCGGCCGCCCGCAGAGACTCCGCGAGCGCCGCCAGCCCGCTCCGGTTCGAGTAGCCGTAGTACGCGAGCCCGGACAGGTACAGCGCGGTCGAGAGGAAGATCGACGGCCAGCCGAACAGCGCGCGCTGAAGCCGGTTTACGACCGCAGTATCCGTCAGCGACCCGCTCTCCGACGTCGATCCCGTCGCCCGTCCGGCCGCCGAAGATCCGCCGCCCGACGCCGCGTTCCCCGCGGCGGCGTTCGCCGCCTCGGCGGCGCCGGCCTGTGCAGTGCCGCCGTCCCCGACGGTCGAACCCGAGCCGTTCCCGCTGGCGGAACCGGCGTTCGCTCCCGCGTTCGAGGCCGTTCCTGTAGACGCCGAGCTCGACGATCCCGACGCCGTCGAACGCGAGGAGGAACTCGGACTGCGCGACGACCCGCTCCCCGAGCGTGACGAGCCGCTCGCGCTCGACGAGGATCCGGACGTCGACGAACTCGACGACGACCGCGACGTCGACCCGGAGGTGCTTCGCGTGCTGGCGCGACCGCTACCGCTCGAACCCGGCCCGTGACTGGACGTGCCCGCACGACCCGTACCGGAGCTACCGCCGGTCGTACTTGAGCTACTGCTCGTCGTTCCCGAGCTACCGCTCGTCGTGCTCGAACGGCCGCTCGCTCCGGATCCGGCGGCGGTGCTCGTGGAGTTCGATCCCGACGCGGCGGAGTCGTCGTCCTCGTCCTCGGACGGCCAGCTATTGGGATCCGGCATGCCGTCCATGCGCTTGGCGACGTACGTCGAGTGGCCGAGCCGGTCGTAGGACTGGCGCTCGGAGGAGTTTTTCAGCGTGTCGTAGGCTTTCTTGATAGCGGTGAACTGGGCGGTCGCGCGGGGGTCGTCGTTCCGGTCCGGATGGTACTCCTGGACCATCTCGCGGAAGGCGTCGCGGATCTCCTCTTTCGAGGCATCCTCGTCGACGCCGAGCAGATCGTAGAAATCGTTCGTCATAGAGACCCGTTTGTCGACGCAAAGGAAACGCAAGTATATAATTGCAAGGAAGGATCAAAAGTCCGCGAGCGACGCCTGCCCCGAGACGTCGGGGTCGGCACCCTCCGGTTCGGCGTCGTCGGGCTCGGCGTCGGCGCCATCGCCGGGGGCACTGTCCGGAGCGCCGTTCGCTCCCGCTCCGTCCCCGTCGACAGATCCGTCGCCGCCGTCGGCGTCCGCCTCGGGGGAGTCCCAGCCCGTCAACCTGGCTTGCTCCCCGCCGGCGAAAGAGAGATTCGACACCCTGACGCCGACCTTTCGAACGGGGTCGTCCTCGAACTCCTCGAACAGGTCCAGGGCGATGTCCTCGACGAGATCGGCGTCCTCGACGGGACCGGGCAGCGAGCGCTCGCGCGTATTGATGTCGTACGGCGGCGTCACCGCCTTGACGCCGATCGTCCGGTACTGGGCGCCCTTGCGCTCGGCGCGGTCGGCGACCGCCTCCGCGAGCGCCCGGAGCTGGTCGCGCTTGCGGTCGGCCGCCTCGACTGCCTCGGCGAACGCCGACTCCCGCGAGAGGCTCTTGGGATCGCCCGTCGGCGTCACCGCGCGGTCGTCGGCCCCGCGAGCGCGGTCGTACAGCTCTCGACCGCGCTCGCCGAACCGCGATTCCAGCGCGTGGGGGTCGGCCTCGGCGAGGTCGCCGGCCGTCTCGATGTCCAGATCGCGGAGCGTTCGGGCGGTCACCGGACCGACGCCGTGGACCTCCTCGACGTCGAGCGGCGCGAAAAAGTCCGCGACCTCGCCGGGCTCGACCACGACGAGGCCGTCGGGCTTGTCGCGGTCGCTGGCAACCTTCGCGGCGCTCAGCGTCGGCGCGACGCCGACGCTCGCGACGACGCCGACCTCGCGCTCAATCCGGTTCTTGACGTGACGGGCGAACCCGTCGACCACGCTCCAACCCGTGCGGTCGGTGACGTCGAGGTACGCCTCGTCGATGCTGACCTCCCGGACCACGTCGGCGCAGTCGTGGAGAATCTCCTTGACCTCGCCGGCGATTTCCGAGTAGTAGTCCAGATCGACCGGGCGGTAGTAGCCCGCCGGCTCGTCCGTGTCGGCGCGGGCGTCGACGTCGGCTTTCCTCGGTAGCCGCTCCAGCGCGGTCGAGATAGCCTGGGCGCTCTCGACGCCGTACTCGCGGGCTTCGTAGCTCGCCGTCGCGACGGCGCCGATGTCGTCGTTGGGCTCGTACCCCATCCCGACGACGAGCGGTTCGCCCTCCAGCTCGGGCTCGCGCAGTCGCTCGCAGGCCGCGTAGAAGCAGTCCATGTCGACGTGGAGGACGATCTGGTCGGGCGCGCCGTCGTCGACGCCCGGCAGCGTTCCGCCCCCCGAATCGGTCATGCACCACCGTACGGACGGGGTATCGTTAAAACTCTTGCTCCGGTTCGCGGTCCCGACCGGCCGAGAGCAGTTCGGATCCCGAACGCACCGCTAAAAGACCGGCGCTCGATATCGACGACTCTAGAGAGACTTCTTACCCGTATGTTCTGACAGTACCGCCGATCGGCGTCTCTCCGAGAAGACGCCAAAACCCGACGCAGCGAACGGGTCCGTACCGGTACATAGCCGTCCATCTTCCTCCGTCGAGGAATATATAAAAATTATAACATTACTTGTAGGGGCAGGGGCTTTCTTCACTCGATGGCACCCAACCGATCCGACGCCGACCGATCGAACTCCTCCCGACGAACGTTCCTCGCCACGACTGGCGTCGCCGCCGGCGCGGCGCTCGTCGGCTGCCTCGGACAGGGCGAAGAGGGGAGCAGCGGTCCGGGTCCGCTGACCGCCGACGGCTCCTCGACGGTGTACCCGATCACGTCCGACGCGGCGTCGTACTGGACGTCCAACCACCCGGCCGACGACGGCGAGTACTGGGGCTCGAACTCCGAGGGCACGGCGCCGGGCTACGACCAGATCGACAACCCCGACGACAAGCGACTGGCCAACTACTGGGGCGGCCTGTACGGCTTCGAGCCCGGCGAGGGCTCCGCACCGCCGTTCCGCGTCAGCGTCGGTCTCAGCCACTCCGGGACCGGAATCGAGAAGGTTGCAAACGAACAGGTCGACATCGGTGACGCCAGTGCCCCCGTCTCCGCCGAGCTTCCCGACGCCGGGGAGGAGGAGCTCGAAAAGTACACCGATCACGTCGTCGCACGCGACGGTCAGCCCGTCTCCGTCAGCAAGGAGATTTACGACGCCGGCGTCACGAAGCTGACCGGCGATCAGGTCCGCGACATCTACAAGGGCAACATCACGAACTGGTCCGAGATTCCCAGCTACGAGGGCCCCGACAAGGAGATCCAGGCCGTCGGCCGCGCGGTCGGGTCCGGTACCGACACGGCGTTCCGGACGAACCTGCTCGGCGACTCCGAAGCCAGCATGCCCGGCGTCGACGTCCGCCAGGGTCAGAACCAGCAGGTCCAGACGACGCTCGCCAACTCCGACAACGCGATCGCCTATCTCGCGCTCGCCTTCGTCGACCAGAACCGCAACCCGGCGATCTCGCTCGAACTGGACGGCACGACCTACACGCTCGGCGAGAACCTCGGCTCGAAGGACTACCCGCTCTCGCGCGAGCTTCACTGCTACACCTACGAGGGAACCAGCAAGAAGGAGGCGGCCTTTATCAACATGCTGCTGAGCGAGTTCGGCCAGCTCCACTTCGTCCAGCCGAACGACTACTTCATGCTCCCGCCCGAGGAGCGCGAGGAGCAGCGCGCCAAGCTGCCCGAGCAGACCAACTAACGCGCGTCGCCGTTCAACTACCGTTATTTTATGTCAACGACAGAACTCCACCAACAAGTACGAGAGCGGTTCGGGGTCGAGATGGCCGACGACCGCGTCGTCGCGCTCGGAGCGGCGGGAGCGCTGTGCCTGCTGGCCTCGGCAGTCGCGTTCCTGATCGGCTCGTCGTTTACGGCGCTGCCTCTCGTCGGCTTCCTGTTCACGGTCGCGTACGGGCTCTACGACTACCAGGCGCAGACGGCGAAGGCGCTGAGCTTCCTGGCGACGATCGGCACCGGGACGATCCTCGCGCTGATCACCGTCTACCTGATCATCGAGGCGCTGCCCGCGATACGGTACATGGGCGCGGACATGTTCACCTACACCTCCGAGCCGATGTGGCGCACGCGTGGCGAGGAGATCTACTCGCTCGTGCCGATGATGTGGGGCACGCTCGTGACGACGGTTCTGGCGATGCTGATCGCCGGGCCGCTGGGCGTCGCGGGCGCGCTGTTCATCAGCGAGATCGCGCCCGACGCCGTCCGCGAGGTCGTCAAGCCCGCGGTCGAGACGCTCGCCGGCATCCCCTCGATCGTCTACGGGTTCATCGGGTTCACGATTCTCAACGACTACATGATGGCGAACATGGACCTGCCGACGTCGGGCAGCCTGGTCATCGTCGGCCTCGTCGTCGGGCTGATGTCGCTCCCTACGGTCGTCTCCGTGGCCGAGGACGCCATTTCGAGCGTTCCCGAGTCGATGAAAAGCGGCTCGCTCGCGCTCGGCACGACCGACTGGCAGACGATCAAGAGCATCACGATCCCGGCGGCGTTTTCGGGCGTCTCCGCCGCGGTGCTGCTCGGCGTCGGCCGCGCGGTCGGCGAGACGATGGCGGCGACCGTGATCCTGGGCCACGCCCAGCGGCTCCCCGACCCGCTGTACGACGTCTTCGGCAACACGGAGACGCTGACCAGCCTCATCGCGAGCCAGTACGGCGTCGCGAGCAGCACCCACATGAACGCGCTGTTCGCCGCCGGTGTCGTGCTGTTCGTCAGCGTGACGGCGCTCTCGATCGCATCGCAGTACGTCGAACGCCGCATGCAACACCAGTTGCAGGGTGACTCATGAGCGGAGAAGCGTCAACCAGAACGGCGGCACCGGCCGTTAGCGCGTTCGATCGCGTCGCGCTGGGCGTCGTCGGCCTCTCGATCGTGACGTTCCTGCTGGGCTGGACGACGCTGTTCCAGCGAACCGGCCCCGACACAGCCGTCGCGGGCCTCTCGCTGTTCGCGCTGTTCGGCGCGGTGTTCCTGCTGGCGGGCGCCGGACTGGTCGGCGCCGGATTCTCGTCGTACGTCGGCGTCTTCGAGACCACCGCCGATCGGTACACCGGGATCGGAACCGGCGTCGGATTCGGCGTCCTCGGGTTCGCGGTCGGCGGGCTCGTGACGACGATCGCCTTCGGCGTCGGCGCCGCCGGCAGCGTCGCCGCGGGGCTCGGCGTCGCGCTCGTGATCGTCGCGGCGGTCGCCGTCCTTCCCGAGGATCTCGGCACGACCCTCCCGGTCGGGCTGCTCTCGCTGGCCTGGGGCGCGCTGCTGGTCGCGGGCATCGTCGACGCGAGCTGGTTCTGGAACCCGCCGTCGCTGGAGGCGACGTTCCACGCGCCGATCGCGGTGCCGCTGGCGACGATCGCGCTCAGCCTGCTCGTCGCCTGGAGCGGCGCGATCGTCGCGGAGGGCTTCGGCAGTCAGGGTCGCCAGAACGGCGCGTACCTGCTGATCGGTCTGAACGCCTTCGGGATGATCGCCGTGCTGTTGCTGTTGATCCTTTTCGTTGTCCGCAAAGGGCTGCCGAAGCTGCTCGAAGGCGCGCAGTTCGGTCCCGGGCTGAGCGTCTCCGTCCCCTTCGTGACCAGGGGCGTCATGCTGGGCCAGCAGTTCAACGGCATCTTCCCTGCGATCGTCGGGACGGTCTGGCTGGTGATCGGCGCGGTGGTGCTCGCGGTCCCGATGGGGATCGGCGCCGCCGTGTTCCTCACCGAGTACGCCGAGCAGGGTCGGTTCACCGCCGTCATCGAGACCGCGACGAACGCGCTCTGGAGCACGCCCAGCATCGTCTACGGCCTGTTCGGCTACGCGTTCCTCGTGCCTCGCTTCGGCAACAGCAACTCCCTGCTGGCGGGGATGTTCGTTCTCGGGTTCATGCTCCTCCCGCTGGTCGTGATCACCAGCCGGGAGTCGATCAAGAGCGTTCCCGACGAGTACCGCGACGCCAGCGCGGCGCTCGGCGTCAACCAGTGGCAGACGATCCGCAGCGTCGTCCTGCCCGCGGCGATGCCGGGCGTCGTGACGGGTGTGATTCTCGGCGTCGGCCGGATCGCCGGCGAAACGGCGCCGATCCTGCTTGTCACCAGCGGCCAGCCGTTCCCGGCGCGCGCACCCAGCGTGCTCGGATCGTTCCGGTTCGTCGCGACGCCGCCGTTCGTCCGGAACGAGGCGCTGCTGCAGGCGTCCAGCGCGCTACCCTACCAGCTCTACGCCGTCATCACGGCCGGCGTCGGGCAGGAAGAAGCGTTCGGCTGGGGGACCGCGCTCGTGCTACTGATGGTGGTGCTCGGCTTCTACGCGATCGGCATCGCCTCGCGGATCTACTTCAGGAGGAAACTACACCAATGAGCGAACAATCGACGACATCGACGCGAGTGGAACAGTCCACGGACGAGTTCGGAGACGGCAGTCCCGCCGCGAGCACGCACACGGTCGACGCCGAAACCGACGAGCGACTCGACGAGTCGTGGGTCGAGTACGAGTTCGACGGCGACGCCGCGGTCTCGGTCTCGGATCTGGACGTCTACTACGGCGACGACCACGCGATCGACGGCATCTCGATGGAGATCCCCGAGAAGAGCGTGACCGCGCTGATCGGGCCCTCGGGCTGCGGGAAGTCGACGTTCCTCCGATGTCTCAACCGGATGAACGACCGCATCGACAGCGCCCGCGTGGAGGGCGGCGTCGAAGTCGGAGACGAGAACATCTACGAGGGCGACACCGACCTGGTGCAGCTCCGCAAACGCGTCGGGATGGTGTTCCAGAGCCCGAACCCGTTCCCGAAGTCGGTCCGCGACAACATCGCCTACGGCCCCCGGAAGCACGGCGACCTGAACACCGGCCTGCTCGGACGGCTGCTCGGCAACGACGACCAGCAGCGCGAGGACGAACTCGTCGAGCGCTGTCTGCGCCAGTCGGCCCTGTGGGACGAGGTCAACGATCGGCTCGACGACAACGCGCTCGGCCTCTCGGGCGGCCAGCAACAGCGCCTCTGCATCGCGCGCTGTCTGGCGGTCGACCCCGACGTGATCCTGATGGACGAACCCGCCAGCGCGCTCGACCCCGTCGCGACGGCGAAGATCGAGGACCTGATCGAACAGCTCGCCGAGGAGTACACCGTCGTCGTCGTCACGCACAACATGCAACAGGCCGCCCGGATCAGCGACCAGACCGCGGTGTTCCTCACCGGCGGCCAGCTCGTCGAGTACGACCGGACCGACAAGATATTCGAGAACCCCGAGAGCGATCGGGTCGAAGACTACGTCACCGGAAAGTTCGGGTAATCTCGCTCGCGCTAGACGCCGACGCGACCGCGATGCACTCGCCGTTCGCTCGGGACCGTCTCAGACCTGCCAGGCCCGGTGCATCGTCGTGTCAGACCGGATCCAGGCGTCGTCGTTCTCGGCGTCGTAGATCTCGATGTCGCCGCCCTCTGTCTCGCGGCCCTGGTACCTGCCCGGCTCGTCGGATCGTTCTGCCATGCTGTCTCACAGAGTAAGCCGATGCTACATGAGAGTAACGGCAGGTTAGATCGCCGTGAATCTGACACGGACCGACAAAAAAGAGGCGTCAGCCGCCGTCAGTCGGCTTCTTCCGAGACTGCGCCGGCCTTGACCTTCTCGACCTCGACGCCGACGTCCTCGGGCGTGATGGTGTCGGGCAGCGCCTCGTCGCGCTCGCCGGTCACGTCCGCGAGGATCTCCTTGAGGTAGGCGTTGAACAGCGTCGGATTCTCGCTCATCGGGAAGTGCCCGATGTCGGCCATCTCCATCGCGGTGGCGCCCTCGCCGACGCCCTCGGCGATGTCGCGGGCATCTTCGGGCGTCGTCAGGTAGTCGTACTCGCCGTTGATCGCGTACAGCGGCGTCTCGCTCGCGTCGATGTCGCTCAGCTTGTTGCGGTAGTCGTGGTCGACCGAGTAGTAGTACAGGTCGCCCTTGAACACGCCGTTGGCGCCCTGCTCGTAGTGGTACATCGTCTCGCGGCGGGCGTGTTCGGGCCCCTGGGGCGCCATCAGCCCCCAGCAGGAGTAGGCGTTGACCTCGGTCGTGTTGACCTCGGGGTGGTCGAGCCAGTCGATGTAGAAGCCGGGGCTGTGCGCGCCGGCTTCCAGCCCGATGATCGCGCGGAACCGCTCGGGGTACCAGTCGGCCAGCTCCAGCGAAATGTTCCCGCCCATCGAACAGCCCAGATAGATCGGGTTCTCCAGTTCGAGCGCGTCCGCGATGGCGACGATCCGCTCGGCGAACTCCTCGCCGGTCATCGAGTAGTCTTCCTCCCACCACTCCTGGCTCGTCGGCGGCGCCGACTTGCCGTGATACGGCAGGTCGTAGGCGATCACGCGAAACTGATCGGTGAGCTCCTCGTCGCGGAGGACCTGGCGCCACTCCTGGTTGTTACAGCCCGCGGTGTGCTGACACAGCAGCGGGATGCCGTCCTCGGGACCGTTCTCCTCGAAGTACACGCGATGTTCCACGCCCCCGACGTCGACGGTGACGTAGCGTCCCGTGACCTCGTCGACGGCGTCGATGTCTTCGGCGCTCATGATCCACCTCCGTCGTTGTGAGCCTCGCGCATCAGGTCCAGCGCGCGCTGGAACGCCCGCAGATGCTGGAATATCTTCTTGTTGTCGCCGGTCAGCTCGAGGCGGTTCTCCTCGTTTCGGACCGCCGCTCGGTAGTTCGAGGCGATGATCTCGTGGTTGAACGCCGGCGGCGTCTCAGCGACGAACTCCTCCCAGGTCTCGCGGTCGCCCTCGACGCCGAACTCCCAGCGGTTGTTCAGCGCGGGGTTCGGGACGACCTCGTCGACTTTTCCGCCGTCCATCTCGATCAGGAACCGCTCGTCGCCGATCTCGACGTAGAAGTTGGTGTCGAACTTGTCGTGGCCCCGCACCTCCATCTCGGGGTCCTCGTTGACCGTCTCCTTGTACTGTTCCCACCAGCCGTGGCTTGCGAACTCGGTCGTTGACACGTGTATCACGCCCGTTCGGGCCCCGAGTGCTACCCCGACGAACAGCATAAACCGGTTCGATAGTTCCCGTATTCCGGCCGCGCTAACGCCCCCGTACTGGCAAAAACGGTCCACCGACGTTAGTTCCGGGTGCGCCCCGTCGACGGCGCCGTCACGACTCTTCGACGCCGTTTTCGAGCGCTGCGACGCGACGAGTCCGGTCAAGGATGCCTTTCTCGGGTTCACGAGCCCGACGAACTGCGTCCGGCCGCCGCGAGCGCCGCGGCCGCGAGCAGCGAGACGACACCGGCCGCAAGCAGGAGCGGTTGGTAGCCCGTCCGGACGGCGATTCCGGCGAACAGCACCGGGCCGACGGTTCGTCCGAGGAACGTGGTGCTGTTACGAAGGCTCAGCGCGCCGGCGCGGTAGCGGGCCGCGACGAGTTCGCTCACCGCCGAGTCGATCGAGGGCAGCGCGAGCCCCCAGCCGGTGCCGAAGACGACGGTCGCGAGGACGATCACCGTCGGCGTCCGGGCGATCCACGCCGCGACGAGGCCGATGCCGGAGCTCAGGAACCCCGCCGCGACGATGCCGTAGTCCGAGAGATAGCCGGCGAGACGCCCGTTCTCGTACGCGACGACGGTCGCGCTGACCGACGACGCCGTCACGACGAGGCCGATCTGGAAAGCCGAGAGCTCGTAGGCGGCCTCGAGCAGGAACGGGAGCGCGGTGAACACGGCGCCGAACAGCAGCAGTTCGATCAGGAACGCCGAGCCGTACAGCACCGTCGCCTCGCGGGCCGACAGCGCTCTGGCGACGTGACGCAGGTACGAGAGGTTGCGCGTCTCGCGCTCACCCGCCGGCTCCTCCAGCGACAGGTACGCGTACAGCGCCACGGGAAGCCCGACGAGGTACGCCAGAAACGGCGCGTTCCACGCGAGCCCGGTCAGCGCGCCGCCGACGAGCGGGTAGACCGCGGCGCCGGCCGACAGCACGGCAATGTTGGCCCCGAGCACGGCGTTGCGCTGGACGCCCTCGAAGGCGTCGCCGATCAGCGTCACGGTGACGATGAAGATGCCCGCCGCGGCGGTCCCCTGAACGATCCGGATCGCTAGCACCCACTCGAACGTCGGTGCGACCGCGAGCGGTGCCCCCGTCAGGCTGAATACGAACAGCGAAGGGACGAGCACCGTCCGCCGACCGACGCGGTCGGCCAGTAGCCCGATCAGCGGCGACAGGACGATGCCCGTGAGGAAGTACGTCGAGATCAGCAGGCTCGCGCGGGCGTCGCTGAGCGCGAAGGCGTCCCGGATTGCCGGCAGCGCCGGGCTCACGAGAGGGACCCCCAGCGGAGCCAGCAGCGTGCTCGCGAGGACGATTCGGACGGTGGGCGAGCCGTACGGGACGGCCGCTGTCCGCCGAGGGCGCTCGGTAGCCATCGTACGTCGCAGTGACGACGGCCGCGAAGTGGTGCTCTGGGGTGACCGGTGACCGGGTGCTCGTCAGCAATGGGGAGATTCAAGAGGGACCGGCGACGCCAGAGTAACAATGCGGCACGAGCACCTCGTCACGGCGAAACAGCTGTCCCGGGAGGACGTCGAGGCGGTTCTCGACCGCGCGGCCCGTATCGCCGCGAACCCGGCGGCCGTCCGCGAGCGGCACGCGGACAAGCTGCTCGGCCTGCTCTTTTTCGAGCCGAGCACGCGCACGAAGATGAGCTTCGAGACGGCGATCAAGCGCCTCGGCGGCGACGTCGTCGACATGGGGTCGGTCGACTCCTCGAGCGTCAAGAAAGGCGAGAGCCTCGCGGACACCGTCCGCGTCATCGAGGGGTACGCCGACGCGCTGGTCCTTCGGCATCCCCGCCAGGGATCGGCCCAGATGGCCAGCGAGTTCGTCGACGTCCCGCTGGTCAACGCGGGCGACGGCGCGGGCCACCATCCGACGCAGACGCTGCTCGACCTGTACACGATGCGCGAGGCCGCCGACGGGTTGGACGACCTGACCGTCGGCATCATGGGCGACCTGAAGTACGGCCGGACGGTTCACTCGCTGGCGAACGTGCTGACGAACTTCGACGTCCGCCAGCACTTCGTTAGCCCCGAGAGCCTCAAACTGCCACGGAGCGTTCGCTACGACCTCCACGAGGCCGGCGCGAAGGTCCGGGAACACACCGATCTGGAGACGATCCTCCCCGAACTCGACGTGCTGTACGTCACCCGGATCCAGCGCGAGCGGTTCCCCGACGAGAACGAGTACCACGCCATCGCGGGCGAGTACCAGATCGACGAGGAAACCCTGGAGGAAGCCGACGACGACCTCGTCGTGATGCACCCGCTCCCGCGCGTCGACGAGATCGCCCCCGAGATCGACGAGACCGACCACGCCCACTACTTCGAGCAGGCGCACAACGGCGTCCCGGTGCGGATGGCGCTGCTCGATATGCTTCTGGAGAACGCACGAGGTGACGCGGAATGAGCGAGCACGAACTGCGCGTCAGCAAGATCCGAAACGGCACCGTGATCGACCACGTCCCCGGCGGGCAGGCGCTGAACGTGCTCGCGATCCTGGGCATCGACGGCTCGGGCGGCGAGGAGGTCAGCGTCGGCATGAACGTCCCCAGCGACCGGTTGGGCCGCAAGGACATCGTGAAGGTCGAAGGCCGCGAACTGAGCCAGGACGAAGTCGACGTGCTCTCGCTGATCGCGCCCGACGCGACGATCAACATCGTCAACGAGTACGACGTCGTCGACAAGCGCCGGCTCGATCCCCCCGCGTTCGTCGAGGGCATCCTCTCGTGTCCGAACCGCAACTGCATCACGACCGACGACGAGCCGGTCGATTCGAAGTTCGAGGTGCTCGACGACGAAGTTCGGTGCGTCTACTGCGAGACGATCATTCGGGAGGATCTGGCGGACCACATCGAGACGTAAGCGGGCATCGTAGCCGATGCCGGCGAACGCGCGGCGCCAGTCGTCGCCGCTTCCCTTCCGAATCCAGTCGTCTCCGCTACCCGTCCGAATCTAGTCGTCGCCGCTTCCCTTACCGACTCAGTCGTCGTCGCCCTGTGGGTCCGTACGTTCCGGATCGCCGAGCTCTGGCTCGTTCGCGGGGACGTACGAGCGCCCGACGAGTCCGCCGAGTAGCCACTCGCGGAAACCGAGTTGGCGCTTCGGGCCGCTTTCGCGGGCGGTTTCGAGCCGGCGTTCGGTCGTCTGGAAGTAGTTGACGACGGTGACCAGCAGGACGCCGCCGAGCGTGTTGCCCAGCAGGACGGGCAGCACGAACCCGGTGAGACCGGGCCACAGCGCGGCCTGGCCCTGGATCACGAGGTACAGCATCTCGGTGAAGGAGACGACGACGTGGAACAGATTGCCGAAGGGCACCGCCAGAAAGGCGATGTAGACGAGCGCGAGCCGAGAGATCGTGTCCCGCGCGGAGAAGTCAAGCCAGACGACGCCCGCGACGATCAGGCCGGCGAAGCCGGCCTTGAAAAAGAGGTCCCAGAACGGCGTCTCGATCCCCTTCAGCGCGATCGACGTGGCCGCCGCGGACGCGCCGCCGCTCAGCACGCCGGTTTCGGCCAGCACGAGCGCGCCCAGCCCGCCGCCGACGAAGTTGCCGATCAGGACGATCGTCCAGACGCGAAACAGCGCCGGGAAGCTCGCGAGCCGTTCGAGCACGAGCACGACCGGCGGGAGCGTGTTTTCGGTGTAGAGCTGGTACCCGCCGAGGATGATGTAGATGAATCCCAGCGGGTACAGCAGCGCGCTCAGGATCGGGTCGCCGTCGGTCTCGGCGTACAGCGAGGCGTACAGCAGGAACGTGATTGTGATCGCGAAGCCGGCGGCGAGCCCGCTGAAAAACAGTTCGCGGGCGCGCGTGCCGATCTCCTCGTCGGCCGCGACGATGATGCGCTGAAAGATCTCGTGCGTTTCGAACCGGTCGCGGACGACGGCCCCGGCGGCCGGGGCGCCGTGGCGCGACCGCTCGACGGCGTCCCGGATCGACTCGTCGGCGTCGTCGTCCTTCGGGTCGCTCATGGACGGGCGCAATCCTTCCTCGGGCAAAACAGATTCCCTTTCGCGCGAGCGGGGCGCCGAACGCGGCGGGCGACGGGAATCGACGGCGTCGTGACGCCGACGCGAAGACAGCAATCGCTGTCGACGCTGCGTCCCGAAAGAGAAACCGACGGCGTTACTCGTAGAGCCAGCTCGCGTCGTGCTGGTCGTACTCGACGAGTTCGTCGTCGTCGAAGAACAGCTCGATCTCGCGTTCGTTGGCGCCCTCGTCCTCGTGGTCGGCGGCGTGGACGACGTTCCGGCCGAGATCCAGCGCGTAGTCGCCCCGGATCGTGCCGGGAGCGGCTTCCGCGGGATCGGTCGCGCCGATCATCTGGCGGACCTGCCGGGTGGCGTCCTCGCCCTCCCAGACCATCGGGACGACGGGACCGGACGTGATGAAGTCGACGAGGTCGTCGAAGAACGGCTTGTCCTCGTGCTCGCCGTAGTGTTCCTCGGCGTGCTCGCGGTCGAGCACTTCGAGCTTCATACCGACGAGCTTCAGACCGCGCTCCTCGAACCGGGAGATGATCTCGCCCGCGAGCCCGCGCTGGAACGCGTCGGGTTTGACCATCACGAAGGTTCGTTCGCGCTCGCTCATTCTTCGTCGTCCTCGGACTCGACGTCCTCCTCAGCTTCGGCGTCGGACTCCGCGTCCTCCTCGGACTCGGCTTCGTCCTCGGAGTCGTCTTCGGCGTCGGCCTCAACGTCTTGCTCTACGTCCTGTTCGTCCTCGGCCTCCTCGGCGGCGTCGGCCTCGGCGTCCGCAGCGCGGCGCTCGCGGCTCCCGCCGGACTCGGTCCACTCGACGTCGCGGGGTTCGCGACCGAGGTCGGCGTTCTTCTCGCACTTGCTGGAGCAGTAGTGGACCGTCTGGCCGCTGGTGCGGACGAGCATCGTTCCCGTTCCCGGGGGGATGTCGCCGCCGCAGTAGTCACATTCTCTCGTCTGGGGCATCGTTACTGTCCTCCGATGGAGTCGGCTTCGCGTGCGGTTTCGCGGAGCTGGAGGACGTCGCCCTCTCGGACGGGGCCCAGGACGTTCCGCGTGATGATGCGGCCCTGGTTTTCGCCCTCCCGGATGCGGCACTTGACCTGCATGGCCTCGCCGTGCATCCCGGTCTTGCCCACGATCTCGATCACTTCTGCGGGCGTGGATCCGCTTTCAGACTCTTCTGCGCTCATGGGAGATCTCTACTGAAGGTCCTCGACCTTGTTGGCGATCTCCTCGACGTCGTCGGACGCCTCGCCGGCGTCGACGATCGCCGCGGCGGCGCTACCGACTTCCAGCCCGGCAGCGTGACCCACGTCGTCCTGGGTCTCGATGAAGACGACCGGAATTCCCTTCTCGTCGGCGAGCTCGGGCAGGTGCATCACGATCTCCTCGGGCTGGACGTCCTCGGCGACGTAGACGAGCTCGGCGTTGCCGCGCTCGACCGCCTTGGTCGTCTCGTTGGTTCCTTTCTTCACGCTTCCTGTATCTCGGGCGACTTCCAGGGTGTCTACGGCGTCGTCCTGGAGGTCGGCTGGGACGTCGAAGTCTACGTATACTGGCATGTGTTGGATCACCTCCTGCACGTGGGCTCGCGCTCCCCTGCCGTCCGGACGGCGTGTTGGGCCGTCCGCTCCGACCGCCGCGACGGCGGCCGGCGGCTGTCCTGTGTGGCTAGGAGCATCATCAACCCCGCGCAGGCTGTACACTTCCGTTGCACACCACCCCATAAAAGCGCTTTCAAACGAGAGAGGCCGTGGGAAGGCTGCACACGCCGGTCCGGCGAGGCGACGCGCCGGTCGACCGCCCGACGAGTTCGGGTTCCGCCGAGCGATCCCGTCGCTCGCCGGGCGGGGAGGACAAGAGATTACTTTCCCACTGGACAACTGACCTGTAGTGACCGATCTCGCCGCCGTCGCCGACGTCGCCGTGGCCCTCCGCGAGGAAGCCGCCGCGCTCGACGAGCGCCGGCTGCTGGTGCTCGCGGGCGACCGCGCTCGCTGCTACGACGCTGCGAGCGAAGCGCTCGACGCCGCAAAAATCGATCAGGACGCGACGACGCTGCTCGGCCCCGACGATCGGCTGGACTGCGAGCGCGTCGACCAGCGCCGCGCGGTCGAGCTGCTCGGGACCACGCGGGACGCCGTCGCGATCGACTGCCACGACGCCCTGCGGCCGAACGCCGTCGGCCGGGTCGTCGGCGCGGTCGACGGCGGGGGCTTACTCTTGCTGCTCGCGCCCCCGCTCGATGCGTGGCCGGAGCGCCGCGACGCCTTCGACGAGAGCCTCGCCGTCCCGCCGTTCGCGGTCGACGACGTGACGGGGAACTTCAGGCGCCGGTTCGTCGATCGGTTGCGCGCCCATCGTGGCGTCGCGATCGTCGACGTCGACGCCGAGGCGATCGAGGACGACGGACTCACCGATCCGGCGCCGCGCCTTGAGTTCGGGTCGGACGAAGACGCCGAATCGCTCTCGGCGGTCGTCGACACCGCGTTCCCCCGGGAAGCCTACGACGCGTGCCTGACCGGCGATCAGGCCGACGCCCTGGGCGCGCTGGAGGCGCTGGCGGAAGCCGGATCCGGGCGTGGGGAAAGCGATCTGGACGACGCGCGGGCCGTCGTCGTCGAGGCCGACCGCGGCCGCGGGAAATCCAGCGCCGCGGGGCTGGCCGCCGGCAGCCTCGTCGCCGCCGGCGCCGACGTGCTCGTGACCGCCGCGGAGTTCCGGGGCGCTCGCGAAATTTTCGCGCGCGCGGAGGAGTTGCTCGGCCGGTTAGACGGTGACGCCGGCGACGGTGCCACAGCGGCGTCGAGCGATCGGGACGTCCCGCGTCGGATCGACCGCCCCGACGGCGGCTCGCTGACCTTCGCGACGCCGACCGACGCCGTCGAACGGGCAACCGAGGCCGACGCGGTGATCGTCGACGAAGCCGCCGCGCTACCGGTTCGTCTGCTCGAAGGGTTTCTCGACGCGGATCGCGTCGCGTTCGCGACGACCGTCCACGGGTACGAGGGGGCGGGCCGGGGCTTCTCCGTGCGGTTCCGCGATCGGCTCGCCGAGAGCCGCCACGAGGTGACCGACGCGACCCTCGCCGAGCCGATCCGCTACGCCGCTGGCGATCCCGTCGAGGCGTGGGCGTTCGACGCGCTGCTGCTCGACGCTCGACCGCCGGTCGACCAGCTGGTCGCCGACGCCGATCCCGAAACCGTCGAGCGGCGTCGGCTCGACGCCGACGACCTGCTGGCCGACCCGAACCTGCTGCGCGAGACGTTCGGCCTCCTCGTGCTGGCCCACTACCGCACCGAGCCGAACGATCTCGCGCGGCTGCTCGACGCGCCGAACCTCGCCGTCGAGGCGCTGCTCGTCGACGGCCACGTCGTCTCGGTCGCGTTGCTGGCCCGCGAGGGCGGGCTCCCCGCGGACTTGCGAGCCGAGATGTACGACGGCGAGCGCGTGCGCGGGAACATGCTCCCGGACGTGCTCACCACGCAGCTCCGCGACGAGGACGCCGCGGCGCCGACGGGATGGCGCGTCCTCCGGATCGCGACCCACCACGCGGCGCGCTCGCGGGGGCTGGGCTCGGAGCTACTCTCTGCGGTCCGCGAGCGGGCGGGCGAGGCCGGCGATCCCGACGGAACGAGCCTCGACTGGGTCGGGGTCGGCTACGGCGCCACGCCGGAACTACTCGATTTCTGGGCGAGAAACGGCTTCGAGACGCTGCACCTCTCGACGACGCGCAACGACGCCAGCGGCGAGTACTCCGCGATCATGCTCGACCCGCTGACCGACGCCGGACGCGATCTGCGAGACAGAACAGCGGCTCGGTTCGCGCGGCGCATCCCCTCGGTGCTCTCGGACCGGCTGGACGACCTCGATCCCGACGTCGCGCGGGCCGCGCTGCGGGCGGTCGACGCTGCTCCGGAGCTCGACCTGACCGACTGGGAGTGGCGCGTCGTCGTCGGTTCGTCCTACGGGCCGGGGATGTTCGACGTCTCGCCGCGGCCGTTCAGACGGCTCGCCGCGGCGTACTTCCTCGACGCCGACGCGGAGGCTACAGATGCGCACGCGGACGCCGACGATCGGCTTCTCACCGAGCGTCAGGAGCGCCTGCTCGTCCTTCGCGTCCTTCAGGCACGGGACTGGGAGACGGTCGAGGAACGGCTCGGGTTTCACTCCTCGGGACAGTGCATGCGCGCGCTCGGTGCCGCGTTCCAGCCGCTCGTGGACCGGTACGGCGGCGAGACGGCGATGGCCGAGCGCGAGCGGTATCGGGAGTAGCGGCGTTCCTCAGACGAGCACTCGCTTTCGCACGAACTCCGGCATCGCCCGGATGAACCACGACACCAGCCGCCAGCGCCGGGTGACGTAGACGTGGGACCGCTCCCTTTCGATCGCTCGCCGGATCTGGGCCGCCGCGGTCTCGGGCGAGCACATCCAGAACAGGTTGTCGCCCATCGCCATCTCGGTGTCGACGAAGCCGGGCTCGATCGTCGTGACGGTGACGTCCGCGGCGCCGCTCGCGGCGTTGTGCCGGAGCCCTTCGAGGTAGTTCGAGACGAACGCCTTCGAGGCGCTGTAGGCCGGCGCGCCGCCGTTGCCGAACCGGGAAGCGACCGAGGAGATGCCGACGAGGTGGCCGCTCCCGCGCTCCCGGAAGTGACGCATCGACGCAGTGGCGAGCGCGGCGAATCCGCGGACGTTCACGTCGATCGTCTCCCGCTCCGGATCCCACTTCAGGTTGCGGTTCTCGTGGCCGACGCCCGCGCTGAGCACGACGAGGTCGATTCCGCCCATCGCGTCGGCGAGCTGCTCGAATCCGTCGACCGCGTCGTCGGCGTCGGTGACATCCATCGTCGCGACGTACGCGTGAGTCGGCAGCTCGGCGCCGATCTCCTTCAACAGCTCCGTGCGCCGGGCCGCGAGCCCGACGTCGTAGCCCGCCTCGGCGAGTTCGTGCGCGAGCGCCCGGCCGATCCCCGACGACGCGCCGACGATCACCGCGTTTCCAGTCATAGGTCCGATTTTCGAGAGAGGGGCCCTAATCGTTGTGCTCACGGTGGGGCCGGCCGCCCGTCGGTCCGCGAACGCCAATTCATATACAGGTCGCACCCTTCGGTCGTAGTATGGTAGAGGTGGCGTTCTGGATCGCGGTCGCGCTGCTGGTCGTCGGCGTCCTCGGGAGCATCGTCCCGCTGGCGCCCGGACCGCCGGTGTCGGTCGCGGCGGTGCTGGGATACTGGGCGTACAGCGGCTTCTCCGAGCCCGGCACGTTCACCGTCGTCGCGCTGGTGCTGGTCGGCGTGCTCGCGTTCGCGGTGGACTTCCTCGCGAGCGCGATTTCGGCGAAAGCGGGCGGCGCGTCGTGGGGCGTCACGGCCGTCGCCACCGTCGTCGGGATCGTCTTGCTCCTGACGACCGGGCCGCTCGTGATGATCCTCGGCGTCGGGATCGTCGTCTTCCTGCTCGAACTGCGGCGCCACCAGGATATCAACCGCGGCCTGCGCACCGCGGTGACGACGACGATCGGCATCCTCGGCGGGACGGCCGTCCAGGCGCTTTTGACGTTCGGGATTCTGATCGGGTTCGTGCTCGCGGTGACGTAGCGCCGCTTTTTACGCCGCGACGAGTACGCGGCATCGTGATCGAACTCGACGGTGCCGAGGGCGGCGGCCAGGTCGTCCGCTCGGCGCTCTCGCTGTCTGCGCTCGCGGGCGAACCGGTCCGCATCGAGAACGTTCGCGGCGCTCGCGACCACCCCGGCCTCAAACACCAGCACCTCGCGGCGGTCGAGCTGGCGGCCGCGATCAGCGACGCTGACGTCGAGGGCGCCGAACTGGACGCCGAGACGCTCGCCTTCGACCCCGGTCGACCATCCGGCGGGCGGTACGAGGTCGACGTCGGAACCTCCGGCAGCGTCACGCTCGTGTTCGACGCCGTCCTTCCGCTCGCCGCGGCGATCGACGAACCGCTCGATATCGCGGTCCGGGGCGGCACCGACGTCGAGTGGTCGCCGCCGATGGACTACTTCCGGTCGGTCAAGCTTCCCGTCCTCCGGTGTCACGGCGTGGACGCCGCGGTCGATGTCGAGCGGCGGGGGTTCTACCCGGCGGGCGGCGGCGTCGCGACGCTCTCGGTCAACCCGTCGACTCCAGCGGCGATCGAACTGACCGAGCGGGGCGAGCGCAGCGGCGTCCGGCTCAACTCGGTCGCCTCCGAGGAACTGGCGGACGCCGACGTGGCGGAGCGCCAGGCCCGCGGCGCGGCAGCGGCGCTGCCCGACGACGTCGACGTGATCGAGCGCAGCGCCGAGTACGCCGAGACGGACTCGATCGGCACCGCGGTAACGCTCCGGGCGGAGTACGAGAACACTCTTGCGGGTGCGAACGCCCTCGGAGAGCGAGGCAAACCGGCCGAGGAGGTCGGCGAGGAGGCCGTTCGGGAGTTCCTCGATTTCGACGCCGCCGACGCCGCGGCGGACCGCTACCTCGCCGACCAGCTGCTCGTCTGGGCCGCGCTCTCGGGCGGCCAGTTGACGATTCCAGAAGTCACGAACCACGTCGTGTCGAGCGTCGATCTACTCGGCAAGTTCGGCGTCGACGTCGAGATAGAAACGGGAGAGGGGATGCCGAGAGTCGCCGTGCGTTCGACGCTCGACCGATAGAGTAGCCGTCGCGGGGACGTGCCTCAGGGGTGCGCGTAGTACGCGACCGACTCCTCGTCGTCGTGACGATCGACTCGTGCGAACCCGATCCGCTCGAACTGGACCACCTCGTCGGCGGCGGTCTCGGCGAACTCCGGCTCGGCGGCGCCCTCGACGTCGCCCTCCATCGTGCGCAGCCGGACGGGGACGGACTCGTCGGCGGGCGCCCAGTGAATCACGTCGACGCCCTCCTCGCGGACGGCGTCGATGTCGTCGCCGGTGAACTGGAACGCGTCGCGCGTGTAGCGCACGCAGCCCAGCCCCTTCAGCCAGACGCGCTCCTCGCGGTCGGGCAGGTCCTCGGGCTCGACGAGCACGGCGCCGCCGACGGGGATCTCGCGGGTGCCGCGGTCCTCGTGATCGGGGTGGCGCGCCGGTTCGGCGGCGTCCGGACCCCTGCCGGTCAGCGCGACCTCGGTCCCCTCACGGACGAAGAAGTACCGGTCGGCGTCGTCGTCCACGAGATCGCGGTTGTTGGCGTAGACGCTCGACATCGCGAGATCGACGTTGCTCGTCGACGTTCCGAGCTCGACCATCGCGTCGGTGACGGCCTCGCCGCGGATGCCCCGCCGGCTGACGCTCGCGAGCGTGGGGGCCCGCGGGTCGTCCCAGCCGTCGAGTTCGCCGTCGTCGATCAGCTCCTTGATCGTCGACGTGCTCATCTTCACGTCGTACGCGTCGATCTGGACGTGGCCCCAGTGGATCACCTCGGGGTACTCCCAGTCGAAGTAGTCGTAGACGAACCGCTGGCGCTTCGCCGAGTCCTGCAGGTCGATCCCGCGGATGATGTGGGTGATCCCGAGCAGGTGGTCGTCGACGCCGCTCTGGAAGTCCAGCATCGGCCAGCAGCGGTACTCGCTGGCTTCCTCGCGCGGGTGGGGCGTGTCGATCATCCGGAACGCCACCCAGTCCCGCAGCGCGGGGTTCTTGTGCTCGATGTCGGTCCGGACCCGCAGCACCATCTCGCCGCTCTCGTACTCGCCGTCGACCATCGCCTCGAACTCCTCGCGGGTCGTTTCGGAGTCCTTGTCGCGGTGGGGGCAGGCCTCGCCGGAGTTTTTGAGGTTCGAGAACTTCTCGCCGGAACACGAGCAGGTGTACGCGCCGCCCTTCTCGATCAGTTCGCGGGCGTGCTCGTAGTACGTCTCGACGCGATCGCTCGCGCGGTACACCTCGTCGGGCTCGAAGCCGAGGTACTCGATGGCGTCGAGGATCTCGTCGTAGGCGTCCAGATCGGGGCGCTTGGTCTCGGGGTCTGTGTCGTCGAAGCGGACGCAGAACCAGCCGTCGTACAGCTCCTTGTACGTCCCGATCACCGCGGGCATCCGGGCGTGGCCGAGGTGCCAGGGGCCGTTCGGGTTCGGCGCGACGCGCATTCGGACCTGATCGTACTCCTCGGCGTTCGGGAGGTCGGGAAGGATCTCCTCCTCTTCGTCGTCCTCGCTGTCGAGCTCGTCGAGCTCCTCGGGCGCGAGCTCGCCGAGGCGCTCGCGGCGCTCCTCGTGGCTCAGCCCGTTGATCTCCGCGATGACGCCGCCGGCGACGCCCGGGATCTCGTCGCCGTGCTCGCGGAACTCGGGGTTCTCGCCCATCAGCGGCCCCATGATCGCGCCGACGTCGGCGTCGCTCTCGTGCTTGACGGCGTTGATCAGGGCGTGCTTCTCGGCCTCGCGCTCGATTTGCTCTCGGAGGTCGTCGTTCATTACTCCCGAGTATCGGCCGGGGCGTCAAAACTGCGGTGGATTGGCGTCGGCGAGCGGCGCGGTCGGCGCGCTCGGCGCGGCGTCACCGGCGCCGGGCCGACGCCGAAGCGACAGCGGCGTCACGACCGAATGGTCATCGACTCGGCCGTGGCGGCGTCGAACGTCGCCCACGCCCGCAGCGCGAGTCGGTGGAAGCCGACCAGCGTCGTCACGGCCGCGAGGATGATCGCGCCGGTTCGCGGGCTCGGCAGGATCCCGAGCGAGACGATCAGCGTCGTCGCACAGGCCGGCGGGTGGTTCACGTCGGCGGCGAGCATCCCGACGCTCGTCGCGGCGACCGACAGCCCGCCGGCGACCGCCATGCGCAGCACGCTCGTCGAGAACGGGGCGAGCGCGACCGACAGCGAGACCCCGGGCGCGACGAGCCAGTGGGCCGCCAGCCCGGCGACGACGCCGACGGCGTGACCGCCGATCACCCGCCGCGGCGCGACGACGGCGCCGGTGCGCGAGCGCGCCAGCAGGAACGCGGTGGGTCCGAGGCTCGGGAACACCAGCGGGCTGCCGGTGGCCCACGCGAAGACGCCGAGCACGCCAACGAGGACGCCGGCGTACGCGCCCGTGAATCCGGTGTCGCGGAGCACGCGAACCACTTCTCGGGATGCCGGAAAAGCCTCCCGGGTTCCGACGGCCGAACGGTCGCCTTATGTCCGTGAGGGCGGTACGAGAGAGCAGTGACAGCATCGGAGCGACACCGAGCGACGCGGGCCGACACCGTCGTCGACCCGGAGCCGGACCGGGCCGCCGAGCGCGTCGCCGACGGCATCGAGGAGGGGGCGCTGGTCACCGTGTTCGGACGCTGCACGGTCGAGTACGACGGCCGTGCGTCGAGCACGCTCGGGCCGGGCGACCGCCACGTGATGCTCAAACCCGACGGCTCGATCCTCGTCCACACCGACGAGGGCCAGCAACCCGTCAACTGGCAGCCGCCGGGCTGCACGCAGGACGCCGAGCTGGCGGACGGCGACCTCCGGATCCGGAGTCGTCGATCGACGCCCGACGAGCGCCTCGACGTCCGGTTCGAGCAAGTCACCCAGGTCTCGGCGTTCGCCGTCGACGACGCGAGCGAGCTGGCGATCTCGGGCACCGAGGAGGACCTCCGCGAGCGCATCCTCGACGACCCCGAACTACTGGAGGCCGGCTTCACGCCGCTGGCGACCGAGCGCCAGACGAGCGCCGGCGCGGTCGACATCTACGGTGAGGATCACTCCGGACGAACGGTCGCCGTCGAACTCAAGCGCAAGCGCGTCGGGCCGGACGCCGTCGGCCAGCTCCGGCGGTACGTCGACGCGCTGGAGCGGGATCTCCACGACGACGCCGAGCTCCGGGGGATGCTCGTCGCGCCGTCGGTGACCGACCGGGCGCGGGAACTGCTCGAACGGAACGGCCTGGAGTTCGTCTCGCTGACGCCGAAGACGAGCGAATAGAATCGAGCGGACGACGGTCAGTTCTCTAATTCGCGCTGGAGCTCGTCGAGTAACTGCAAGGCCTCCAGCGGCGTCGTGTCGGCGAGGGTCGCGTCGCGGAGCTTCGCCGCGACGGACGCCGGAACGCGGTCGCCGCCGTCGCCGACGGGCTGGCGGATCGCGGCGTCGCCCGTTCCCTCGGCGAACGGCGGTTCGTCGGCGTCCGGCGAGCCCGCCGAATTCGAGTCGGCCGTATCGCCGTCCTCGTCCAGCAGCGCCCGCGCCCGCTCGACGACGGCGTCGGGCACGCCCGCCATCTTCGCGACCTCGACGCCGTATGACGCCGTCGCCGGGCCGCGGCTGAGCTCGTGGTCGAAGGTTACGTCGTCGCCCTCGCGGCGGGCGGCGAAGTGCAGGTTGACAACCCGGTCCAGATCGCTCGCGATCGCGGTCAGGTCGTGGTGATGGGTCGCGAACAGCGTCGTCGCGCCGACCTCGTCGTGGACGTGCTCGGTGACCGCCTGCGCGATGGCGAGCCCGTCGGCGGTGCTCGTGCCGCGGCCGACCTCGTCGAGCAGGACCAGCGAGCGCTCGGTGGCGGCGTCGAGGATCTCGGCGAGCTCGGTCATCTCGACCATGAACGTCGACTTCCCGCTGGCGATGTCGTCGCTGGCGCCGACGCGAGTGAACACCCGATCCACGAGCCGCAACTCGGCGCGCTCGGCGGGAACGAAGCTGCCGAGCTGGGCGAGCACGACGATCAGCGCGACCTGGCGCATGTACGTCGACTTCCCGGACATGTTGGGGCCGGTGATCACCGCGAAGTCCTCCGCCGGCCCGATATCGGCGTCGTTCGGCCGGAACCGCTCCTCGGTGCGCTCGACGACGGGATGGCGGCCCGTCTCGATGTCGATGCCGTCGCCGCCGAGTTGCGGGCGGGAGTAGTCGTGCTGTGCGGCGACCGTGGCGAGCGAGACGAGCGCGTCGAGTTCGGCCAGCGTGCTCGCCAGCGCCTGCACGCGCTCGGCCTCGTCGGCGACCGACGACCGGACCTCGCGAAATAACTCGTACTCCAGATCGTCTGCGCGCCGCTCGGCGCTGATGATCTCGTCCTCGCGCTCCTTGAGCTCGGGCGTGTAGAACCGCTCTGAGTTCTTCAGCGTCTGGCGGCGCTGGTAGTCCTCGGGAACGGCGTCGAGATTGGGGTTCGTGACCTCGATGTAGTAGCCGTGGACCGAGTTGTGACCGACTTTCAGCGAGTCGACGCCGGTGCGCTCTCGCTCTTTGGCTTCCAGTTCGTCGATCCACCGCTTACCCGTGCGCTCGGTCTGGCGCAGCTCGTCGAGTTCGTCGCTGTACCCCTCGCAAATCACACCTCCTTCGGTGACCTCGATCGGCGGGTCCTGCTGGATCGCGCCGCTGATCAGTTCGCGGACGTCTTCCATCTCGTCGAGGCGCTCGCGGAGGTCGACCAGCCGGTCGCACTCGACGCCGGCGAGCGTCTCCCGCAGTTCGGGAACGACGTCGAGCGTGTCCTTGAGCGATCGCAGGTCCCGCGCGTTCGCCCGACCGCGAGCGACCCGGGCGATCAGGCGTTCGACGTCGTACACGTCCCGAAGGAGGTCGCTCGCGGCCTCGCGGCGCTGGAGGATCCCGACGAGTTCCTCGACGGCGTCGTGGCGCGCTTCGATCTCCTCGCGGTCGATCAGCGGCCGGCGCAGCCAGTCTTTGAGTTCGCGGCTCCCCATCGCGCAGGACGTCTCGTCGAGCACGTCGATCAGCGCCGCGCCGGCCTGATCGTGGACCGACCGGCGCTCGAACAGTTCGAGGCTGCGGATCGCGACCCGGTCGAGCACCATGTACTCGCGCGGATCGTACCGGGTGAGGCGGTTGATGTAGTCGAGCGAGCCGACGGCGTCGTCGGCGTCGCCGGCATCCGCGTCGTCGCCGCTCTCGTCTTCGGCGTCCGCATCGCTTTCGGCGGTCGCGTCCGGATGCAACTCGGTGTAGCGCCCGCCGCGGGTGTACTCGGCGTAGGCCAACAGGGCGCCGCAGGCGCGCACCTCGACGTCGCTCGCGAGCAGCGAGTCTGGCGCCCCGAAGTACGCCGCGACGCGCTCGGCGGCGGCGTCGAACTCGAACGTGCGCTCGTCGTGGGGCGTCACCATGCAGTTCGCGGGGAACGGGTCGCCCGAGGCGCCCGGCCCGAGGATCGCCTCCTCGGGGTCGAACCGGCTGATCTCGTCGCGCAGCGCGGCGTCGGCGTCGACCGCGGTGGCGTAGAAGTCGCCCGTCGAGACGTCCAGTAGCGCGAGGCCGTGCTCCGCTCCGCCCTCGTCCGTCGCCAAGGCGGCGACGAAGTTGTTGTCCTCGGTGTCGAGTAGCTCGTCCTCGGTGAGCGTGCCGGGCGTGACGATCCGGGTCACCGCGCGGTCGACGACGCCGCTGACCTCGTCGGGGTCCTGCACCTGATCGGCGATCGCCACTCTGTACCCGGCGTCCAGCAGCGTCTCGACGTACGACTCGGCGTTGTCGATCGGGATGCCGGCCATCGGGTACGTGCCCGTCGAGTCCTCGCGCTTGGTGAGCGTGATCTCCAGCAGGCGCGCGATGGCTTCGGCCGCATCGCAGAATGCCTCGTAGAAGTCGCCGACCTGAAAGAGCACGAGCGAGTCGTCGTAGCGCTCGCAGAGCTCGTAGTACTGGGACATCATCGGCGTCAGGTCGTCGCGCCGATCTGCCATCTTCTCGGGGGGTCCGAGCGCCGCGTCCATGCCCGAGACCAGCGGTCGGGCGCAAAAATACCCTCCGCTCCGGGGGCGAGTTCGATGCGTCGGGAAGCCGATCCGGCGGTACTACCGCATCCGCGCGATGCCGTGCTCGAACACCTTGCGGTTCGGAACGATGAACTCCTCTTCCTCGTTCTCGATGCGGGTCACCAGCAGGTCGACCTCCTGGACGATCCCCTCGCGGTCGCCGATCCGAACCTCGTCGCCGATACCGTAGGGCTGGTTCAGGAGGAGGTACATTCCGGCCGCGGCCGACGAGAGGAAGTCCTTGAACGCCAGGCCGCCGAGAAACACGACGCCGAACACGTACACGGTCAGCAGGACCAGCAGCGCCGTCGTGTTGACGTCGACCTGGCTGAGCGCGATCAGCAGAGTGACGTACAGCACGGTGTACTTGACCGCGAGCGGGAGGAGCGTGATCTCGGGCAGCTTGACGTCGCGCAGTCGCTCGCTGGCGATCAGCTCGGCCTTGTCGGCGACGATGAACCCGAGGATCATCACGACGACGGCCACGAACAGTTTGGGGACGAACGCGGCGACGCCGATCCAGAACGACGGCGCCTCGAAGAAGTTCGCGACGCGGATCGCCGCCAGGATCGAGACGCCGTAGACGAACCACGAGGTGAGCCGGGCCAAAAGCGACACCGTCGACGTGCCGAGACTCCGGGCCGTGCGCTCGAACGGCGTCCCTTCGACGGCGTCGGGGACGCCCGCGGTGATCAGGATCTGCTTGTTCACGCGCCCGACCACCAGTCCCAGGGCGAGCCCGACGACTAGCAGTAACAGCGCCACGACGACCGGCTCTTGGAACAGCGTGAACCCGTCGGGGAGCGCCTGCAGCGGAAGCATCTCAGTAGTTCTCCGGATCGAGTTCGAGCACCAGTTCGCCGCCCTTGAACGCCCGCACGAGCCCGTCGCTCTCGCTGAGGACGATCGCCGTCGCGTTCGTGTCGCGAGTGATCGCGCCGGCGGCCATGTGCCGTGCGCCCAGCCCCTTCGGGATGTCGACGCCCTCCGCGGCGGGTTCGAGGTAGCGGTACGCGCTGACGATCTTGCCCGCGTCGCTGATGACGAAGGCGCCGTCGAGCCGCGAGAACTCCTTGAGCATCACCTTCACGATCGGGTCGCCGACGTGGACGTGGGACTTCTCGAAGGGGTTGTAGCTGAGCGGGCGGGACTTGTTCATCACCTTCCCGGCGTCGCCGACGACGAACAGCGCGCCGACGGGCTTGCCCTTCTGGCCCTTCTGGCCGAGTTCGATCGCGACGTCGAAAACGGCCCGGATGACGTCCGGCTCGGCCCGGGAGTTGACGAACAGCTCGTAAATCCCCGAGCCTTCGGCGGGGTTCGCCCGGACGCGAGTCAGCGAGTCGACGTCGTCCGCGAACAGGCCGAGCGCGCAAAGCAAGTCGTCGCCCTCGTCGACGATCCCCTCGTCGACGGCGCCCTCGATCGCGAACTCGATCCGATCCGACGCGTCCTCGAACTGGACGGGTAACTCGACGTACGCGTCGGCGTCGTGAACGTTCTCCGGCCCGACGAGGATCACGTCCGGATCGTCGTCGTCGAGGTCGTCGAACCGCTCGTAGTAGGAACTGCTCGGCGAGAACAGCAGGATTCCGTCGACGTCGTCGAACAGGTCGCCGAACAGTTCGCGTAGGTCCGACATCGGCCGTACCCACTTGGCGATGGGAGAAAAGGTTTTTGTGACCGACTCGACGCCACCGCGGCCGCGAAATCGGGCGAGTCGGGCGGGCCGTCGGGAAACACATTTTTACCCCCGACGCTTTACCCACAGATATGATATCGCTTGACGATGCAGTGACGGCGCGCCTCGAATCCCACGGGGAGCGTTTCGAAGTGCTCGTCGACCCCGACGCCGCCCTCGAGATCAAGCGCGGCGACTTCGAGGGAGAGCTGGAAGACGTGATCGCCGCCGAGGACGTCTTCGAGAACGCGAGCCGCGGTGACAGACCCGCCGAGTCGGACCTCGAAGAGGTGTTCGGCACGACGGAACCCCTCGAGATCATCCCCGAAGTGATCCAGCGCGGGGAGATCCAGATCACGGCCGAGCAGCGCCGCGAGATGCAAGACCAGAAGCACAAGCAACTGGTCAACCAGATCACGCGCAACGCCGTCAACCCCCAGATGGACGACGCGCCTCACCCGCCGGATCGGATCGAGAGCGCGCTGGAGGACGCCGGCTTCGACGTCGATCCGATGGAACCCGTAGAGGAGCAGGTCGACGACGCGCTCGACGCGCTCCGACCGATCATCCCGATCCGATTCGACGAAGTGACCGTCGCCGTGCAGGTGCCGCCCGAACAGGCCGGCAGCGCACAGGCCCAGCTCCGGGAGTTCGGGGATCTCCAGCGCGAGGAGTGGCAGGGCGACGGCTCGTGGATCGGCGTCCTGCAGTTCCCCGCAGGGCTGCAAAACGAGTTTTTCGACCGCGCGAACGAGGTCACCGGCGGCGAAGCCGAGACGCAGATCGTCCGGGACGAAGACGACATCAAGACGCAGTAGCGCACCTACGATCGACCGGGGCCGATTACCCTCGCTTGAAGCCGATCAGGAAGCCGCCGGTGAACCCGGCGCCGATCGACAGCGAGGAGATGATCGGCTCGATCCACCCCGGATCTTGCACTTTCTCCTGGGTACTGACGAGTCCGTTCGTCAGCCGATTCCAGTCGACGGTGAGAATCCCCTTCGATTCGAGGAACCGAAACAGCGCGAGCTGGACGCCGACGATCACCGCCAGCAGCTTCGCGATCTTCTTGGCGGCGAAGCCGATCAGCGCGCCGATCGCGGCGCCGCTTCCGAGTTCCAGACCCAGTTGCTGGGGGTCGATCTCCATACACTGAGAAGGTAACTCCATCTTATATGATCTTTGCGGCTCATCGTGTTCTCGAAAGGTCACCTTACTGCGCGTCCCTACTGGAATCGCGCCCGAGAGCGGCGCGGCGACAACACATATAGATACTATCATTTATCAAAATCGAAACGGCCGTCCGACAGTCACTTCCTCCCGACTGATCGGACCGGCGCGCCGTCACCGGCCGACGTTTAAATACGACGAGCGCCTACGTGAGCGCACGAAGCAACCGCTCGAACACACCCACATGATCGCGATAATCGCCAAGCGTGTCGACGACGGAACCGCCGATACGTCCGAGATCAGCGAACTGGCGCGCGCGGCGGGCTACACCGTCGCGGGCGAAGTAACCCAGAAGCGCCGCGAGGATCCCGCGCTCGAGATCGGCGAGGGGAAGGCCGAGGAGATGGCCGACCTCGCCGTCGCCGCCGACGCCGACGCGGTGATCTTCGACAACCGACTCGATCCCTACCAGACATTCAACCTGGGGAAGAAGCTCCCAGAGGGGATCGAGGTGATCGACCGGTTCACGCTGATCCTGGACATCTTCGGCCAGCGCGCTCAGACCCGGAAGGCCCAGCTGCAGGTCGAGCTCGCGGAGCTGCGGTACGAACTCCCGCGCGCCGAGGCCAAGGCGAGCCTGGCCAAGCGCGAGGAGCGCCCCGGGTTCATGGGTCTCGGCGAGTACGACGAGAGCCGCGAGGAGGACATCAAAAAGCAGATCAGCCGGATCAAAGACGAGCTCGACCGGATCGCGGTGACCGAGGAGCAGCGCCGCGAGCAGCGCCGCGAGTCCGGCTTCGATCTGGTCGCTCTCGCAGGCTACACGAACGCCGGCAAGTCGACGCTGATGCGCCGGCTCGCCGCCGACGTCGACGTCGACGAGAACGAGGACCTCCATCCGGATCTCGACACGACCGCAGAGAGCGAGGACCGGCTCTTCACGACCCTCGGGACGACGACGCGCAAGCTCGACTTCGACCGGCGCGACGTGCTGCTGACCGACACTGTCGGGTTCATCAGCGACCTACCCCACTGGCTCGTCGAGTCGTTCAAGTCGACGCTCGACGAGGTGTACCGGGCCGACCTCGTCTTACTCGTCGTCGACGTCAGCGATCCCGTCGAGGAGATCCGCGAGAAGCTCGTCACCAGCCACGACACGCTCTACGAGCGCAACGAGGCGCCGATCGTCACCGTGCTCAACAAGATCGACAAGGTCGACGACGAGGAGCTCGCCGAGAAGCGGGAGGCGCTCTCCGCGCTGGCGCCGAACCCGATCGCGGTCAGCGGCAAGGAAGGCCGAAACGCCGAGGAACTCCTCGCGCGGATCGACGACGAACTCCCAGACTGGGAGCGCGAGCGGCTCGTCCTGCCGATGACCGAAGACACGATGAGCGTCGTCTCCTGGATCCACGACAACGCCCGGGTCAACGACGTCACCTACGGCGACGAGGACGTCGTCGTCGACTTCGAGGCGCGCCCGGCGATCGTCGAGCAGTCTCGCGCTCGTGCCGGCGATCTCTCCCGCCCCGTCGAGTCGGCGTGACGCTCGCACCACCGTAGCGACGTGACGCTCGCACCACCGTAGCGGCGTGACGCTCGCACCACCGTAGCGGCGTGACGCCGCCGCTGCGCGAACGCTCCGTTCTATAGGTTTATCCGCGATCGGGCGGCCAACCGGCGTATGTTCTGACGGATCGTCCCGCGGCGAGCAGCGAGTGCGCGACGCAACGCCGCGGGATCCCCGACCGCGTCGCCTGTTCGCTATCCTCGGTACGGCGACCGCCGCGGACGTCGATTGCTCACTCGGCGTCGTTCCACAGCGCGTCGGCCACCAGCGGCGGCAGGTCGGTCGCCACCAGCCCGTAGCCGTGATCCTCGACGGCGAGATCGCCCGCTCGCCCGTTGGCGTACGCCCCCACGCCGGCGGCCTGCGCCGGTTCGTCGATCGCGGTGACCAGCGCGCTCGTCACGCCCGCCAACACGTCGCCGGTGCCCCCGACTGTCATGCCGGGATTGCCGGTGCGGTTGACGCGGGTCGTCTCGCCGTCCGAGATCACGTCGTGAGCGCCTTTGACCAGCAGCGTCGCGCCGATCTCACCGGCAAACGACGCCACGAGGTCGGCCCGCTCCTCCCAGTCGTCGGCCGCCGGACCGCCCATCTTCCGAAGCTCGCCCTGATGGGGCGTACAGACGAGTTCCGCTTCCGTATCGACCTCGGGAACCACCTGCAGCGCGTCGGCGTCGACGACGGCCCGGCCGCCGTACGACGCGAGGAACTCCCCCACCGCGTCGAGCGTTCCCGCATCGTCGCCGAGGCCGGGGCCGATCAGCACCGCGTCCTGGTCGGCGGCCAGATCGAGCAGCTCGTCGACGTGGCCCGGCGCGAGCGCGTCGCCGGTCAGCGGCTCGACGATAAAGTTCTCGGAGAACCCGCGCACGTCCGGCGCGATGGCCTCCGGAACGGCGACGCGAACGAGGTCCGCGCCGGCGCGGAACGCGGCCTGGGCCGACAGCGCGGGCGCGCCGGAGTACGGCCCGCCGCCGATCACCAGCACCTCGCCGTGATCGCCCTTGTGGGTCTGGGGGTCGCGTTCGAGCGCGAGCAGGTCGCCGCGCTCGACGAACAGCTCCGCGGCCGCGGGGATGCCGATGTCCGCCACCGTCACGTCGGCGTCGAGCTCGGCCAGTCCCGGCTTCTGGTCGTGGAACGTCACGACGCGGTCGGCCTCGACAGCCCCGCCGGGCGCTTCCCCGGTGTCGGCGTCGACGCCGGAGGGGACGTCGACCGCGATCACCGTCGCGTCGGCGTCGTTGATCGCGCCTGCGGCCGTTGCGGCCGGCTCGCGCAACGCGCCGGCGACGCCGGTGCCCAGCATCGCGTCGACGATCACGTCGGCGTCGGGCAGGTCCAGAGCCCGGGAGTCTTTGACCTCTACCGTCTCGTAGTCGCCTGCTTCCAGCGCCTCCCAGTTCTCGCGGGCGATCTCGGTGCCGATCGTCTCCGCTCGGCCGAGCAAGTGCACGGAGACGTCGTACTCATCGAGAAAGCGCGCCGCGACGAACGCGTCGCCGCCGTTGTTGCCGCGGCCGGCGACGATCGCGACCGTAGATTCCGGCTCGGCGTGCTCGCGGACGGCCCGGGCGACGGCGTTGCCGCTCGACTCCATGAGCTGTTTTCGCGGGACGCCCAGCGCCTCGGCGTTGGCGTCGACGGCGGCCATGCGATCGCTCGTGATCATGTGCGTCGGTTCATCGCCCGACGGCAAAATGATGCCGGAGACCGTGCGTTCGCGATCGTCGGCCGCTCCACGGCCGGGACTCGACGCTCACCGCCTGATGGAGAACTCGTCTTCGCCCTGCGAGTCGCCGTACTCGACCTCGACGTCCTCGACGTCCGCGGCGGGGCTGCCGGTATGGCACCACTCGACCATCCCCTCGACGGCATCTTCCGGTCCCTCGAAGACCGCCTCGACGCGGCCGTCCTCCAGGTTCTTCACCCAGCCGTCGACGCCCCGATCGCGGGCGTTCTCGCGGGTGTTGGCGCGATAGAACACGCCCTGGACGCGACCGGAGACGAACACGTGTGCGCGCGTGCGCTCTGCCATACGTGAGTCGTCTCCCGCCGCCCTGAAAAATGACCGGGCCCGGGCGACAGCGCAACGCCGATAACCCCTGGGTCGTAATCGCCGTGCATGAACGATCGGGCGCGGCTCTACGCCGCCGTCGCCGGCACGGTACTGCTGTTCCTCCTGGTGCAGCTGGGCGCGCTGGCCCTCGTCGAGCCGTTCGTACAGAACGACTATCAGGCCGTCGAGGATCCCTCGGACCCGACCAACGGGCTCGTGTTCTTCGCGGTGATCCTCGTCGCGACGGGCGGCATGCTGCTGGTCATCAAGTACGACGTCGAGTGGCTGATCCGCGCGATGATCATCGGCACCAGCGGAATGCTGGCGTGGTACGTCGTCGCGGCGATCGCGCCGGTCGGCGTCGTCTCGGTCGGCGGAGCGTCCGTCGCGTTACTGCCGATCCTGACGGCCGTCGCAGTGTCCGGGGGACTGCTGGTCCATCCGGAGTGGTACGTCATCGACGCCGCGGGCGTGTTGATGGGCGCCGGTGCGGCGGGGATGTTCGGCATCAGCTTCGGGCTGCTGCCGGCGATCCTGTTCTTGCTCGTCCTCGCCATCTACGACGCGATCAGCGTCTACGGCACCGAGCACATGCTCACGCTCGCGGAGGGAGTGATGGACCTGAACGTCCCCGTCCTGTTCGTGATCCCGACGAGCCTGTCCTACTCGTTCCGCGACCTCGGCGCGGGCGAGGAGATGACCGAGGACGAGACGACGACCGAAGCGGCCGACGGCGGCCCGTCGGCCGAGGAGGCACCTACAGGCGGCTCGCCCGAGGACGACGGCGTCCGCGACGCGCTGTACATCGGGCTCGGCGACGCCGTCATGCCGACGATCCTGGTCGCGAGCGCCGCGGCGTTCGTCCCCGTCGACGCCGCGTCCCAGCTCTCGGTCCCTGTGGTCACGATGAATCTCCCGGCGCTCACCGCGATGCTCGGAACGATTACCGGACTGCTGATTCTGCTTCGGATGGTGCTGAAGGGACGCGCCCACGCCGGGCTCCCGCTGCTTAACGGCGGCGCGATCCTGGGCTACCTCGTCGGCGCGCTCGCCAGCGGCGTCACGCTCGCTCAGGCGGTCGGAGTCGCGTCGTTCTGACCGTCGATCGGGACTCTCTTACTTCCCCGTGAGGGCCGCGCTGGCGGGTGCGAACTCGATCTCGGTCCCGCGTTCCCGCTCCTCGGCTTTCTCGTAGAGCAACTGCGCGCCGGCGACCGTCTCGATGCCGGTGCCGCCGCTGTCGAACACCGTGATATCGTCGTCCGAACGTCGACCGGGCCGCTTCCCCGCGACGACCTCGCCGAGCTCGGCGTGGACGTGGTCCTCGGTCACCGCCCCCTCCTCGACGGCGTGCATGAACGAGCCGGCGTCGACGTCGACGCGCTCGCGGAGGTCGACGACGTACGTCGAGCGTTCGATCGTCGCGGCGTCGAGCTCGAACTTCTGGGGGTTGTACTGGCCCATCGCGGTGACGTGCGCGCCCGGCTCGAGCAGGTCGCCGTCGAACACCGGCCGGTTTGCGTTCGTGGCGGTGATCACCACGTCGGCATCCTCGACGGCGGCGGCGCTCGACTCGACCGGCCGGACGGCGGCGTCGAGCCGGTCGTCCATCTCGTCGGCGAAGCGCTCGCGGTGCTCGCGGGTCGGCGAGAACACGTCGACCGTCTCGAACTCGCGGACCGTCGCGGTCGCCCGGACTTGGCCCCTGGCCTGCGGACCGCTGCCGATCACCGCCATCGACGCGGCGTCCTCGCGGGCCAGCGCGTCGACGCCGACGGCGCCCGTCGCGCCGGTCTTGAACGGGTTCATGCTCGCGCCGTCCAGCACGGCGCGGGGTTCCCCGGTTTCGGCGTCGAACAGCTGGGTCATGAACCAGGCGTCGGCCGCGCCGAAGCCGGCTGCGTAAACGTACCCGCCCATCGCGCCGGTATCGGGGAGCACGGCCGCGTACTCGGTGAGCATCCCCGGCGGATCGGAGCGGAGCAGCTTCGTTCGCGGTTCGGCGGGTGCGCCCTCGCCGCGCTGTCGGTACCCCTCGCGGACGACGTCGACGTACTCGGCGGGCGTCGCCAGCCCGTCGACGGCGTCGTTACTCAGGAATCGTGCGGTGACCATATCGGGAACTTGCGAGCGAACGCAAAAAGCGTGGTCGGTCGGAGACGGAGAGTCGTCAATCGGAGAGGCGAGCGGATCAGTCGGCGTTAACCGGACCGACCTGGGGCGACGCCGACGCGTCGTCGGTCGCGGCCGGGGCGGCGGGCTCCTGGCCGACCGGCGCGTTGACGAATAGCGCGTGCCCGACGATCAGCAGGCCGACCGTCGCGGCGACGGTGACGGCGCTTGTCATCGTGACGCCCGCGAGTGAGAGGGAACCGGAGAGGCCGAGGAGGGTGAGCGGGATGAGGCCGAGGACGAGGTCGTAGTAGCCAGTCATAATCTATTCTATAGTATGAGGATTATGCATATAAGAGTTTCCCGTAGGAGGGGGATATTCCACCTGTTAGCGACTCGTAGTCAATGAGTTCTCAACAGAGCTGATTTCCATAGGTTCGCAGTTAGATCTTCATAACTTATGGAGATATAGATCGCCATATATTCTGCTAAACTCCATCAGAAATTTACCTACGCAGGCACTGGTAGCCACGATATATCCGGTTCGACAGAACTCCGTTCTCGTTGGTTTTCGACGAGCCAGTGGCAGCCGATGCGCGTAACGAATATTGGTCGGAGCGGAACTGTCGATCTATCAGTTTTCACAGAATCATCCACCGGAGACAGACGAGGGGGACCGACGCCTTGAACAGCCCCTCCGCGTTACGCACACCCGTGAACTCGAACGATCGGGCGATCGTCGGGCTGGTGGTGCTCGGTCACGCCGCGGTCCACACCTACGAGCTGTCGATCCCGGTGTTGGTCACCGTCTGGCTCGCCGAGTTCGGGACGACCGAGGCGGTGATCGGCGGCGTCGTCACCGCAGGGTACGCGCTGTTCGGCCTCGGCGCCGTTCCGGGCGGCGTGCTGGCCGATCGGCTCGGATCGCGCCAGCTGATCGCGGGCTGTCTGGCGGGGATGGGCGGCTCGTTCGCGTTGCTCGGCCTGACGCCGACGGGACCGACGCTCGGGCTCGTCGTGATCGGACTCGCGCTCGTGCTCTGGGGCGCCGCGGCGAGCGTCTACCACCCGTCGGGGCTGTCGCTGATCAGCACCGGCGTCGAGGAGCGCGGGTCGGCCTTCGCCTACCACGGGATGGCGGGCAACGTCGGCATCGCGTTCGGACCGCTGGCGACGCTGCTACTGCTCGAAGTACTCCCGTGGCGCGTCGTGACGCTGCTGCTCGCCGCGCCGGCCGCCGTCGGCGTCGCGCTGGCGCTGCGGATCGACGTCGACGAGACGGCCGCCGTCGACGACCCGGCTGCGGACGCCGAGACGAGTCCCGACGGCGGGTCGAAGGCCGACGCGGTCGACAGCCTCTCGGCGTTCCGCCGCGGGACGCGAGAGCTGTTCGTCGGCCCGTTCGTCGCCATCTTCGCGATCGTGATCCTCTCGGGGTTGTTCTACCGCGGGTTCCTGACGTTCCTGCCGGACATCCTCTCGGGATTCGCGGTGTTCGAACCGGTCAGCCTCGCCGGGACGTCGTTCGCGCCCGACCGGTACGTCTACGTCGGCATCCTGACCGTCGGCGTCGCCGGGCAGTACGCCGGCGGCAAGCTGACGGATCGGACCCGGCCCGAAATCGGCATCGCGGGCGGGATGACGGCGCTCGCCGCGCTGGCGATCGCTTTCCTGCCCGCTTCGGAAGCCGGCATCGCCGCGTTCCTGCTCGTCGCGGCGCTGCTGGGCTTTTTCCTCTTTTTCGTCCAGCCGCAGTACCAGGCGGCGGTCGCCGACGCGACCCCCTCGGGGCAACGAGGGCTCTCCTACGGGTACACCTACCTCGGAGTGTTCGGCGTCGGCGCGCTGGGCGGCGGCGTCGCGGGCGCGATCCTGACGTGGGGCTCGGCCGGCGTGCTGTTCGCCGTGCTGGCCGCGTTCGCCGGAACGGCGGCGGTCGTCGCGACGCTGGCGTTGCGAGCGCGGTCGGACGAATAGGCCGGCCCGAACTGGGGTCGTTTAGCGTCGCGCCGTTCAATCGAGAAGAGTCGCCGCGACGACGCGCCAGCCCAGCAGCACGACGAGCACGCTGCCGGTCACGACGAGCCCGAACGGCCAGGCCGCCGACCCCTCGAACAGCGGCGAGGTCCGGAGGATCAGGCTGAGGTTCGCCGCGGCGATCCACGCGACGGTCGCGTACCGCGCCCCGACGAGCGGATCGTCGATCACGCCGTCCTCGTACACCCCTGCGAGCACCGCGGGGATCGGCCAGCCAAGCAGGAACGGGACGACGGTCAGAAAGGAGTCGACCGGCGTCGCGAACGCCGCAGCGCCGTGGTGACTGTACAGCCCCCAGCCGACGATCGCACCGATCGCAAGCAGGTCGCCCGCCGCGATAGCCAGCGCCCGCCGCGGGTCGCCGATCGCGGGGCGCAACCGGTTGCTGGCGGGGCGAGCCTGCGCACTCTGGCGTGCCATGTGGCTCTCTCGTGGCTCCAGTAGTATCGGTTTGCGGGTTTCGGTTCGACGGAGAGTGCGTCCGGCGCCGTCCTCGGATGCGTCGGTTGGCACGGACGCCGAGCTTTTCCGCTCTCCGGCGGAAGTGTGCCCATGCCCGCGCTCTGCGACACGTACATCGAGAACCGCCACCGCGTCCAGCCCAACCACGCGAACAACTACGAGACGGCCCACGGGGGCAACGTGATGAAGTGGATGGACGAGGACGGCGCTATGTCGGCGATGCGCTTCGCCGGCTACCCCTGCGTCACCGCGAACGTCGACGAGCTCGACTTCAAGCGACCGGTCCCCGTCGGCGACACCGTCCTCGTCGAGGCGTTCGTCTACGACGCCGGGCGAACGAGCGTCCGCGTGTGGCTCCGTGCCTACCGGGAGAACCCCCGCACCGGCGACACCGAACTGACGACCGAGTCGGACTTCGTGTTCGTCGCCGTCGAGGACGGTACGCCGGTCGAGGTTCCCGAACTGTCCGTCGAGAGCGAACGCGGGGAAGAACTCCACCAGTACGCTCTTGAGAACACCGATAGCTGATCTCGCTCGGCGCCGCGCTGCGGGTCGGGCTGCTGGTCGCGATCCTCGGCGGCTGGATCTACCCCGCCGGGAAGGCCACTTTTATGCGGGTCGATCCTCGTAGTTGAGGTATGTACGTAGTTTCCCGTCTCGCGTCCCCCGGGGGGTGGTGCCTGTGAGCGTCTCCGAGGCCGAAGCGGAGCTGTCGGAGGACGAGCGCGCTGGTCTGGAGCTTGTTAGGGAAACCGGCGGGATCCACCAGAGCGAGTTCTGGAAGGAACTGGACATCTCGTCGCGCAAGGGGAGCCGCATCATCGAGTCGCTCGCCGAGAAGGGGCTCGTCGACCGCGAGGAGACGATCTACGAGGGGCACAACACCTACCACATCTCGCCGACCGCTCGCGACCTGGACTTTTCGCTACTGATGGCCGGCGACATGCTCTCGCCCTTTATCGGCGAGGAGGAGATCGACGGCCAGAGCGACGCCTTCTCGCAGTGGATGATGAACCTCGCCTACGAGGAGTAGCCGCTCGATCCGCTGTTACGTTTATTTACCACCTCGCTCTACCGACAGGTGTGACGCTCGAACGCCTCCGCAGAAGAGCCGCACAGTCCGACGAACAGCGAGACGCCGACGGAGAGGCCGCAGACGATCCGGCGACGTCGCTCGACATCACCGAAGAAGCCGAGTCGAGCGGTTCCCGGCTCGGAACGATCAAGACGGCTGTCGGCGTCGCGCTCGCGGCCGCGACCGCCGCAGTCGCCGTGCGCCGAATCCGACGACGCCGCGGCGACGAGTAGACGCCGAGGACACCGCGATTCGCGGTGCGCGCTCGGCGTGCGGTCCCCGCGTCCGCCCGTTCTACGGCAACTCCTCGACGCAGGCTTCCAGTTCCGACTCCGTTCGCCAGGTATGAAGCCGATCGGCCCCGTCTGCCAGCTCGAACAGCGGCGTCTGCATCCCGCTGTAGGGGTCCGCGGGATCGGCGTCCGTGTCGATCGCTTCGGCGTCGATCCCGTCGTACTCGCGCTTGAGGAAGTGGGTCTTCTCGAAGTACGCCGGTTCGGTGACGACCGTCCCCTGCTCGACGAGAAAGCCGCCGCCGTCGTGCTCGGCGACGCCGACGATCAGGTCCGCGTAGTCAGCCAGCAGGCGGAACTTCAGGTAGGTGTTCGTCCACTCGCGGCGGACGTCGACCATCAGGAACGCGTAGGCGTCGCGCCGGCGGTTGAGCCGATCCTTGACGAGTTGGAGGCGGCGGACCTCCGGCGTCCCGTAGCTGCCGAGCACGAAGTACGACCGGTCGTGTCGGAAGATCGGCGTCAGCTCGGCGACGGCGCGCTTGAGATGCTCGTACTCCTCGGGTGTCAGGGAACTTCCGGGCAGGTGCTCCTCGGCGTCCGCGAGCACCGCGTCGGGGTCCGGGACGGTGGCGTCGGGATCGGGGGCCGCAGCGTCGGAAGCGCCGTCGGAGGACTCCGGAGCGGCGCCGTCGGGCGGCGTCTCGTCGTCGACCATGTCCGGCGGCTCTCGCGGAGCGGTCAAATAGCTGTTCCTCCGGTACGAGACGCCGTTATCGCTTTGCCACAAACCGATTTGGTTGCTACCGAAACGGTTATTGACGAACGGGTACAACGTAGTCACATGAGCCGCACCGACGCGTCGCCGGCGGAGATCGAGCGCGAGCGACGGCGCCTCGACGTCGTCACCCAGGAGACCCGCTTCGCCCTGCTCCAGGATCTGCTGGGCCACCCCGAGGGGCTGCCGTCGCTGAAGGAACTCGACTACGTCAACCCCTCCAAGAGCCGGTCGACGATCCACGGCCACCTCCAGACGCTGACCGAGGCCGGCGTCGTCGAGGCGGTGACGCTGTCCGACGATCGCCGGAGCCGCGACCTGCCGTACACGTTCTACGGCGTCACCGAGGCGGGCCGCGAGTTCCTCGACCGGCACGACCTGCTGCGGGCCGAGGAGACGCTCCGCGAGATCTACGATCGCGTCGAGAAGACCGACGAGATCGAGCGCTACGAGCGGGCGCCCCGGCCCGAGCGCTGATCCGGTCGGGCTCGTCGCGGTCGGCTCCCTCAACCCCGTCTATTCGCCGAGGTGCCCCAGCAACAGCTCGTTGATCGCCTCGGGCGCTTCCATGTGGACCCAGTGGCTCCGCGTCGGGAACCGCTCGACGCGCACGTCGTCGCAGTACCGCGCGCTCTTCTCGACGAGTTCCGGTACGAGCGCGGGATCCTTCTCGCCCCAGGCGATCAGCGTCGGCGCCGCGACGCGGGCGCGGGGCGGCTCGTCCGGACGCCGAGCGATCGCGCGGTACCAGTTGAGCATCCCCGTCAGCGCGCCCGGCTCGGCCCAGCTCTCGCGGTACCGATCGAGGTCGGCGTCGTCGAACGTTCCGATGCGCGCGGTTTCCTGCAGCGCGCGAACCAGCCTCGCGAACTCGTCGCGCGCGAGCCACCACTCGGGAAGGCGCGGCAGTTGAAAGGTGAATACGTACCAGCTACGGAGCACCTGGCGAGGGCTCGACCGGAGCGTCTCGCGGAAGGCGCTGGGATGGGGGACGTTCAGGATTCCGAGCCGGTCGACGTACTCGGGGCGGCGCAGCGCGATGTCCCAGGCGACCATGGCGCCCCAGTCGTGGCCGACGACGTGGGCCGAGTCCGCGCCCTCGGATTCGATCAGCGCCGCGACGTCGGCCGAGAGCCGACCGAGCCGGTAGGCGTCGAGCCCGTCGGGCTTGTCGCTCAGGTTGTACCCGCGCTGGTCCGGAACCAGCACTCGATAACCGTCGTCGACCAGCGGCTCGATCTGGTGGCGCCAGCCGTAGAAGCAGTCGGGAAACCCGTGCAGCAACACGACCAGCGGGTCGCCCGCGTCTCCGGCGGCGACGACGTGGAGGTCGACGCCGTTGCCCGATCGCCGGATCGATTCGGCCGACTCGACGTCGATGACGTCGGCGTCGATGCCCATGAGCCCCCTGACGAGGCGCACAGCAAAGTGGTTCCGGGAGGCGGTCGGCGCCCGGCGGCCGCCACAGGTTCAAATACGAATCCGCACCACGCGGCGTATGACGTTCGCTCGACGCGAGTTCGTCGCGACGCTCGTAACGCTTGCCGGAACCGCGCTGCCGTTCGGGATCGACAGTTCCGAATCCGACCCCGATCAGGACGCCGAAACCGATCGCGACGCCGATCCCGATGATCGGCTCGACGACGCCGATGCCGAACTGACGGGCATCGTCGACGGGATCGAGCGCGACATCGCGACAGTTCTGCTCGAACGAGCGGGGGAGACGATCGCGCAGCGACTCGTCCAGATCGACCGACTCCCGGCGAGCGCCCGCGAGGATGGAGCCGTTCTCTCGGTGCGGCTTTCTGACGGCGAGATCGACAGACTGCGACACGACGCCGCGGCGACGCGTCGACGCCGCGCCGCCGCCCGGGAGCGCTTGAACGATCTCGCGGAGGACGCCGATGCATCGTAACGAGCCCGAGGCGTCCGACCGGTGCGGGCCGCCAGAACGACCAAGAGGGAGCCGAATCTACGGTTCCGGAAATGGATCGCCGATCGGCCACCGCAGCCGTAGTCGTCGTCGCACTGCTGTCGGGCTGTCTGGCGGGTGTCGGCGACCCCGGCACCGACGCCGACCCCGACGACAGCGGTGAGTTAGAGGTCCACGCGATCGATGTCGGGCAGGCCGACGCGACGCTCGTGGTCGGACCGACCGGCGAGACGATGCTGATCGACTCGGGCCACTGGAGCGACGACGGCGAGATCGTCCTTTCGTACCTGCGGGATCGCGGCATCGAGCGGATCGACTACCTCGTGACGACCCACGCCCACGCCGACCACGTCGGGGGGCACGCCGAGGTGATCGAGTACTACGAGACCGAAGCGGAGGGGATCGGCGCGATCTACGACTCGGGGACGGTCTCTACTTCCGAAACCTACGGTGACTACCTCGACGCGGTCGAACAGTACAACGTGTCGCTCGTGCAGGCACAGGAGGGCGACGAGATCCCGATCGAGGGCGCCGAGGCCGACGTGTTGCATCCGACAGCCGACAGCGATCTGGAGGCGCTCAACGAGAACAGCCTCGTCGTCCACCTCGAACACGACAACGCCGGGTTCCTGTTCACCGGCGACGTCGGCACCGAGGAGGAACGGCGACTCGTCGACGAGTACGGCGAGGACCTCTCGTCGACGAGTACGGCGAGGACCTCTCGTCGACCGTCTACCAGGTCGGTCACCACGGGAGCTACTCCAGTTCCTCCGACGCGCTGCTCGACGCCGCGAGCCCGTCTATCGCGGTGATCTCGGCGCCCTACGACTCGCCGTACGACCACCCCCACGACGAACCCCTGGAACGGCTCGCGGCGCGCGACGTCACCACCTACTGGACCGCGATCCACGGCACCGTCGTCTTCACCAGCGACGGCGACGCCGTTCAGGTCGCGACACAGACCGAGGCGACGACGGACCCCGCCGAGTTCGACGACGCCGAGCCGTCCGACGCCGACCCGACCGATCCGGTCGAGGAGCGGGGAACCACGGCGCCGTCGCTCGGCGGGCCAGCGGCTCCGATCGGGCAGATTGCAGGGTGGTGCGAAAAAACGGCGCGGACCGAACGCTCTCAGTCGTCGGCCAGCGGCGACGCGCCCTCGATCTCCGGGCGGGTGACGTCGCGGTCGGTCTCCTCGCCTTCGATGTCGTAGGGGTACTCGCCGGTGACACAGCCCAGACAGAGATCGCCACGCGAGGACTCCAGCGCCTCGGCGACGGCGTCGATCGAGAGATACGAGAGGCTGTCGGCCTGGATCTCCTCGCGGATCTCCTCGGTCGAGCGATCGGACGCGATCAGCTCCTCCCGCGTCGCCATGTCGATGCCCATGTAGCACGGCGCGATGATCTTGGGCGCGCCGATCCGAACGTGGACCGCCTCGGCGCCGACGTCCTTGAGCAGCTGGATGAGCTGGGTCGAGGTCGTCCCGCGCACGATGCTGTCGTCGATGATCGTGACGGTCTTGCCCTCGATCGTGCTCTTGATCGGGTTGAGCTTCAGGCGCACCGCGCGCTCGCGCTCGTCCTGCGTGGGCATGATGAACGTTCGGCCGACGTACCGATTCTTCATCAGCCCCTCGGCGAACTCCAGATCCTCGCCCTCTTCCTGGGCGGCCTCGGCGTAGCCGCTGGCGAAGGCTCGGCCCGAGTCGGGGACCGGCATCACGACGTCGGACTCGACGCCGCTCTCCGACCAGAGCTGGCGACCGAGCTCGCGTCGGACCTCGTAGACCAGCTTCTCGTCGATGACGCTGTCGGGGCGCGCGAAGTAGACGTGTTCGAAGAAACAGTGGGCAGTGTCCTCGCGGTCGAACAGCTGATAGGTGTCGTAGCCCGTGCCGTCCTTGTGGAGGACGACCAGCTCGCCGGGTTTCACGTCCCGGACGAGCTCGCCGTCGAGCGTGTCGATGGCGGCGCTCTCGCTGGCGAGAATGTAGCCGTCCTCGAGTTCGCCGATACACAGCGGTCGATTGCCCTCCGGGTCGCGGACGCCCAGCACGGTGTCGTCGTGCATGATGGTCAGCGAGTACGAGCCGTGGATTCGCTCCATCGTTCGCTTCACGGCGCGCACGAGGTCCTCCTCGAGGAGGTTGCGCGCGAGGTCGTGGGCGATCACCTCGGTGTCGCCGTCGGACGTGAACGCGTGGCCCATGTTCGCGAGCTCGTCTCGGATCTCGTCGGCGTTGACGAGGTTCCCGTTGTGGGAGAGCCCGAGCGACCCGCTTTTGAACGACACGGAGAACGGCTGGGCACAGGAGGAGTCGACGCTGCCCGCCGTCGGGTAGCGGACGTGCCCGATCCCGACCGAGCCGTTCAGCCCCTCGACGTCGTCCTGGTCGAACGCGTCGCCGACCAGCCCCATCTCGACGTGAGTGTGTTGCTGGAAGCCGTCGTGCGTGATGACGCCTGCCGACTCCTGGCCGCGGTGCTGGAGCGCGTACAGGGAGTAGTATAGCGGTCGCGCGGCGTCGCGGTCTCGCAGCGAGACGCCGACGACGCCGCACTTCTCGGTCATACCGTCCGGGTTCGCAACCCGCCCGTCTGACATGGACGTTCGTAGCCGGCCATCGGGGATAAATCCTCGCAAATGTGTTTCGACGGCGGCGTCTACCGGCGAACACTATCCACGATCGTGTATATATCGGCGTCGTCGGCCGGTGATCGAGATCGGCGCCAGCACTGCTGATGAACGGTCGATAAGACCCCACGTAATCGCCGGCGCCGACGCTACGCGATCGGGAAGCGAGAAGAAAGAACGGTCGAGATTACTCGCCGGCCTTCGACTGCCACTCGTAGCCGCGGCGCTTGGCGGACTTGCCGAAGCCGCACGACGAGCACTTCTTCTTTTTGACGTGGTAGGACTTCTCGCCGCAGCGGCGGCACTTCACGTGAGTCGTCTTGTTCTTCTTCCCTTGGCTCGGGGTTCCTGCACCAGTCATGGATTGATCGAAACGACGTTATCGCCGCGTATAATGGTTGTGTCTTCGACCGACTCCTCCTCGGAGACGGTGTCGGGCGTGTCGCTCGCGGGCCCTTCGACGGCGTCCTCCAGCACGAGATTCATGTGCTGGTCGTAGCCGGCGAGGGTTCCCTCGTAGATTTCGCCCCCCTTGAGCTGCACCTGTACGTCTTCGCCGAGTGACGCCTCGAGCACGTCCAGCGGTCGTCCGCTCATACGCCAATTCGCACCCGACGTGCGTATAAACGTACCGGTGGAGGGACGCCGATCGCCCGCACTCTCACTCGACGTCGACGGCGAAATCCTCGTACTCGCCCGCCAGATCGGCGAAGCCGGCGAGCACCTCGGCGGCGGCGTCGAGATCGGTCGCGTCGATCACCTCGACCGGCGTGTGCATGTAGCGGTTCGGCAGCCCGAGGTTGAGCGAGGGAATCCCGCCCTGCTGGACGTAGAACGCGTCGGCGTCCGTCCCGGTCCGGATCCCCGCAGCTTCGAGCTGGACGCCGACATCTTCGCTTTCTGCGGCCTCGCGGACGGCGTCGACGACGACCGGGTGGTTCGCGCTCCCGCGCGTGACGACCGGCCCCTCGCCGAGCGAGACGTCGCCCGTCCGGTCGTTCGGCGCGCCGGGGTAGTCGACGGCGTGGGTCACGTCGACCGCCACGACGGCGTCCGGCGCGAGGTCGAATCCGACCATGCGCGCGCCCTGGAGGCCGACCTCCTCCTGGACGGTGCTCACGGCGCAGACCGTCGCGTCGACGTCCCGCTCCGCCGCTCGACGCAGCGCCTCGGCGGCGGTCCAGACGCCGACGCGGTTGTCGACGCCGCGGGCGGCGAGTCGGTCGCCCGCCAGGTCCTCGATCGTCGTCGAGACGGTGATCGGGTCGCCGACCTCGACGAGTTCGCGGGCAGCGTCGCCGTCCTCGACGCCGACGTCGACGTGTTGCTCGCGCACGTCGTCGTACCCGTCGTCGTCCTCGCGGAGATGGATCGCGGTCTGGCCGACGACGCCGTTGACGGGGCCGTCGGCGCCGTGGATCGTGACGTGCTGGCCCTTCGAGACTGACTTGTCCGAGCCGCCGATCCGCCCGAGGTGGACGAACCCGTCGTCGTCGATCCGCCGGACGATGAAGCCGATCTCGTCGGCGTGCCCGGCGATCGCCACCGTCGGGTCGCCGCCGTCGAGCACCGCGACGGCGTTGCCGTACTCGTCGGTCTTCACCTCGTCCGCGAACTCGGAGACGTAGTCGATCCAGACGCGCTGGGCGGCGGTCTCGTAGCCCGATGGGCTCGCGGTCGTCAACAGGTCGTCGAGGAACTCGCGCTGACGGTCGTCCATACCGCCACTTGCCGGGCCAGCGTTTCAATGGCTCGGTCGGCGAGCCGATCGGCTCGCCGGCGGCGATGACCGCGCTTCCCAGCATCCGCCCCTGCGCCTGCAGGGGGTGACCCCCACGCCTAAGTCGGTCCTCGACGAAGGTGCGGACATGGCGAGTATCACACTGTTCGAGTTCAGTCCGCAGGGAGACATCCAGATCGGTCCGAGCAGCGCTGGCGAAGAGGGCCTTCTCAGCATCGCGACGAGCGAGGACGCCGAGCTAGACGAAGACGTCGAAGAAGACGAGGAGGGAGGCGGCGGCCTCGCCAAGGTTATCGTCCCGCTGGTGGCGCTGATCGCCATCGCGGCCGCGGTCAGGTACGTCTCGGGCGGCGAGGTCGAGGAGGAAACGGAACTCGGCGAAGAGTCGGGCGGCCGTCTCGATCAGTTCAAGACGACGACCGAGTGAGCGACGGCGGCGCGTCGGAAGCAGACCTCGGCGTCCCCTGACATCGGGCGAACGAGCGGGCCGGGAGAAGGGTTTTGCCCGCGGAGACCTTCCGTTAGGTAATGAGTCTCTATCGTAGCGTGCGCGCGGTCACGGGGGCGTCCGGAACGGGGGCGATCGACTGGGACGCCGTCGCCGAGGCCGCCAAGGCCAGCACCGACCCGGGCTCGCTCGAACTGAACGAAACCGAGCGGTCGGGATACGCGGCGGACGTCCGGGAAGCCCGCGACGCCGTGGGGGCGGTCGGGGGCGTCGACTTCGACGTGCCTCGAACCGTCGAAGTGCAGAACCGCCACCACTGGATCGACGCCAACGTCGAGACCTTCTCCCGCGTGATGGCGCCCCTCGAGGATCACACCGAGGTCGCGCTGCCGGGCGTCTCCCGGGTTCTCAACACCGGAACGATGAGCTTCATGCTCGCCTTCCTCGGCCGCAACGTGCTGGGGCAGTACGACCCGCTGTTGCTCGCGGAGGCCGAGGCCGATCACGCGCTGTACTTCGTCCACCCGAACATCCGCAAGGTAGCCGAGACGCTCGACGTCGAGTACGATCGATTCCGCCGCTGGATCGCCTTCCACGAGGTGACCCACGCCGCCGAGTTCGGCGCCGCGCCGTGGCTCTCGGCGCACCTCGAGGAGCGCATGGAGGAAGGGATCGAGGCGCTGGCGGACGGCAGCCTGGATCGGGAGGCGTTCCGCGAACTCGACGCCGCGATGACGGTCGTCGAAGGGTACGCCGAGTTGCTGATGGATCACGCCTTCGACGACGAGTACGCCGACCTCCGGGCGAAGCTCGACGCGCGGCGGCGGGGTCGCGGCCCGATCGCCCAGTTCGTCCGGCGCGCGCTCGGCCTCGGCATGAAGCGGCGCCAGTACGAGCGCGGGAAGGCCTTCTTCGAGCGCGTGGCCGACCTGCGCGGCGTCGAGGCGGCCAACGCCGTCTGGACGTCGCCGGACAACCTGCCGACGGACGCCGAGCTCGACAACCCGGACGCCTGGGTGCGGCGGGTCGATCCTTGAGCGGCTGCTCGGATTACAGCCCGAACGCCCAGCGGAAGTAGAGTACGAGCGCCAGCCCGACGAGCACGCCGCCCAGCGTCGACAGCCCGACGACGAGGAGCGAAGCCTTCGCCTGCAGGGCGACCGTCGCGCCGGAGATCGCGACCAGCGCGACGAACGCGACCGCGAGCTGGCGGTAACCCCCGCCGGAGGTCGCCTCGTCGCGCGTCGGTCCGACCACGATCAGAGCCTCCGCGGCGCGCTGACGTGCATCGCGACGAACGTCCACTCGCCGTCCTGGCGTTCTAACGTGGCGCTCCAACGGGTGTCGAACGTCCAGCGCTGGCCCGTCTCCGTGTCGGTCCACGCCAGATCGACCTCGTCGCCGAACCACGCGAACCCCTCGCGCTCGGTGACGTCGAGGCCGGTCGACGAGACCTCCCAGTCCTCGGTCGTCCGCGTCTGCTCGCGGAGCGCGGCCGCGATCTCGTCGGCGCCGAACAGCGACTCGCCGACGCCGAACTTGACGGTCGCGTCCTCCGAGAAGTACGGGACGAGCGGATCGCCCCGCTCAAGGGCCTCGTAGTACTCGCGGACGGTCTCCTCGGCGGTCATGCGAAACACAACGACGAGGGGTGGCTTGAAACCGCCGAATCGGGGCGGACGAACGCGCCGGGGCGGACGAACGCGCCGCCGCGGATCGGCCGCGCCGGACGCGGTTCCACCGCGGGACGCGCTCAGTAAAAGCCCTTGCCGACCTCGTCGCTCTCGACGACGTCCTCGAACTCGGCTTCGAGCAGCTCCTCGGCCTCCTCGAACGTCGTGGAGAGTCCCTCTAGCTGGTCGGGGCGGTCGTACTGGTCGTACTCCATCGGCCCGAACGCCGGGCTGTCCAGCGCCTCCATGGCGTCGTCGAACAGGTCGCCCGGCGTCGTCGGCGCGTCGGCGTGGGCTTTGATGACTTCTTCGAGGTGGCGCGCCTTCTCCTCGGCGTCGTCCTCGTCCTCGGGCGCTCGCTGGACGGCGAAGCGGCTCGCCTCGGACTGCTCGGGGAGGTACGATCCGATCTCGTCGTCGAGACTGCGCGCGAGTCGGGCGCCGACGCCCTTCACCTCGAAGGGGTTCTTCGCGTACGTCTTGAGCTGGTAGACGCCGCCGGACGGGTGGCCGACGTACAGGTCCTCGCCGACGCCGCTTGCGCGATCGCCCGCGACGGCGCGCCAGCCGTCCGGATCGACGTCCGAGTCGACGACGTCCTCGACGATGTCCTGCCAGTCGCGTACCCGCATGGTCGCGGCGAACTTGAGTCGCGGGCAGAATGAACGTATCGGTTCCCGGGACGGGACACTGCGTCGACGCGGCGTCGTCTACAGCTCCAGCCCGCGAATCGCGACGCCCTCTCCCTCCTGCACGTCGCCGATGACCTGCCCGTCCGTGGCGTCCGCCAGCGCATCGGCTCGATCTTCGGGAACCGCCGCAACAAAGCCGGTGCCCATGTTGAACGTGCGGTGCATCTCCTCGTCGGTGACGTTTCCTTCCTGCTGCACGAACTCGAAGACGTCCTGAGCGGGGAGCGGGTCGGTGATCTCGTAGCGGTGCGCGCCCAGCCGTTCGAGGTTGGTCCAGCCGCCGCCGGTGACGTGGGCCGCCGCGCGGACGCCGTGCTCGCGCATCGGTTCGAGCAAGTAGGTGTAGAGTCGCGTCGGTTCCAGCAGCACCTCGCCGATCGAGCGGTCCGGGTTCGGCGGGAACGGGTCGTCGTACTCGTGCTCGCGCGTGACGGCCTCGCGGGCCAGCGTCAGCCCGTTCGAGTGGATGCCGCTGGAGGGGAAGCCGACGAGCGCGTCGCCCGGCCGGGCCTCGCCGTCGAACGTGGCGTCCTTGGGGGAGAGACCGGCGCAGGTGCCCGCCAGATCCAGCCCGTCGATCACGTCGGGCATCACGGCCGTCTCGCCGCCCAGCAGCGCAAGGCCGGCTTCCTCGGCGCCCGCGGCGAGGCCGTCGCCGACCTGCTCGGAGAACGTCTCGCTTGGCTCGTCGACCGCCAGATAGTCGACGAACGCGACCGGCTCGACGCCCGCCGCGACGAGGTCGTTCGCGTTCATCGCGATGCAGTCGATGCCGACCGTCGAGTAGTCGCTCAGCGCCTCGGCGACGAGCAGCTTCGTCCCGACGCCGTCGGTCGCCAGCCCCAGGAACCGGTCGCCGATGTCGAGCAGTCCGGCGTACTCCGTGTCGACGACGTTGCCAACGGCGTCCAGCAGCGCCGCCGTCGCCGCTTCGCTCTCCTCGATGTCGACGCCCGCCTCCGAGTAGGTGAGGCGGTCCTCGTCGTCACTCATACCGAGAGAGCGCACCGCTGCCGGCAAAAGCCCACCGGTATGACCGGGCTGATCGACGGCGTCGGACGGCGCGTCGACCCGCACGGAGGATTGCCGAACACGTTCGGGGGAAGCCCGAGGGCGGCGTCGGCCCAACTCCCGGGTGCATGACGAGGATCGACGCCCGCGAGATTCCGCCGGTACAGCGCCACGACAAGATCCACGAGGCCTTCCACGACTTAGAGAGCGGCGAGACGCTCACGATCGTCAACGACCACGAGCCCAAGCCGCTGTTCTACGAGATGCAGGCCGAGATCGACGCGTTCGACGCCGAGAACTACGAGGTCGAGCAGCGCGCGCCCGAGGAGTTCGTCGCGAAGTTCCCCAAGAAATAATGGTGTCGCTCCAGTCGCTCGACGAGCTCGAGGGCGAACCGCACGCCGAACTGTTCCCCGACGAGGAGCCCCAGACGATCCGGCTCTCGCTCGAAGAAGGCGAGGAGATCGCCCCCCACCAGCACCCCGACCGGCGGATCGTGTTCCACCAGCTGTCGGGCGCCGTCGACGTGACGCTGGGCGAGGAGACGTACGAACTCGCGCCAGGCGACGTCGTCCGGTTCGACGGCGACCAGTACGTCTCGCCGAAAGCCAAAAGCGACAGCGAGGCGCTGCTCGTGCTGGCGCCTCGCGAGGAGTAGCGCGTCGAAAAACACGCCTCGGCGGCTTCTTTTCGGCGACTCGGTCGTCAGTCGTCGTCGGACGTCGCGGCCGCCGCCCGCTCGCCGTCGCCCAGGATCCCGTCGACGTACTCGCCGACGTGATCCTTGCTCGCCAGCCCGACGCTGATCCCAATCGCCAGCGCAAAGGCCAGCGCGATGCCGAGCGTCGCGGCCTCGACGACGATCAGGACGATCCCCGTGTGGAGTCCGAGCAGGTCGAGCACGATCACGCCGGCCACGAGGTACAGCGCGGCCTGCACGAGCCCGCTGACGGCGGGTTCGGCGGCGGTGCCCTCGACGGGCTCCCACCGTGCGGCGCGGTGTCCGACCGCGGTCGCGATGATCGACGCCAACGCCAGCAGGCCAAGTCCGACGACGACGAACGTGGCGTAGAACAGGAGATCCGACGCCAGACGGCTGATCAGCCCGATGCGAAGGATCGTGAGCGCGATGGCGCCGCCGACGACGTAGCCGTAGAGTTCGAGGACCGTCTCGGTTCCGTCGCGCAAGTCGCCGGTCCCGTCCCCGCCGGTACCACCCAGCGGCGTCCTTTCGAGTCGGCCGAAGACGCCGAGGCGAGCGATCACGTCGGTCGCTTTCTCGGCCAGCTTCGGGGCGACGTACGCCACTACGCCGAGAACGATCGCTGCCCCGATAAGCCGGGGCAGGAGGTCGATACCGGTCAGAATCGTCTGTCGCAGCGTCGTCTCGAGGTTGTCGATGATTACACTCATTGTGGTTCTCCTCTTCGGAGTTCGTCTCGAAATCAAACCAACGGTAAATAGTATTTGCTATATATTCTGAAGCGTCGGCGGCGAAAAGATTTGTAGAATCGAGATCGATCGACGCCGAGAACTACTCTTCGTCGGACTCCTGAAACAGCGCAGCGAAGATGCGGTTTTCGGCGGTTCGGAGGTGTTGGGAGAACGTCGCCGGCGCGATGTCGAGCGACTCGGCGATCTCCTCCCCGGAGCTGTCGCGGGGCCACTCGAAGTAGCCCGCGTAGTACGCCGTCTCGACGACGGTGCGCTGGCGATCCGTCAGGTCATCGTGAAACGCCGAGACCATCCGGCTCGTCCCGCCGTCGTCGCGGCTCACCTGTCGCTGTGCGCGCAGTTCGGCGGTCGGATAGCTCTCCTGAACCACGTCGACGATCTGGCGCACGTCGGCGCCGTGGGGAAGCTGGACCGCCAGGTGGAAGTCGCCGCCCTCGATCGTCGCCGCCTCGACGTAGCCGCCGTGGGTCGCGACCGCGGCCTGAACCGAGGGTTCGCCGAATCGAACCTCGAACCGGAGCCGATCGAGCTCGTCGTCGACGATCCGGACCGACTCCCAGGCCGGAAGGGCGTCGACGAGCGCTTCGAGCACGTCTTCGTTACCCGCCGGCGTCGACCCGTAAGCGAGGTACTCGTCGCCGCCCGCCGGGACGACCTGTTCGAGCCGGATCTCGTCGTCGGTCCGCTCGTCGACGTCGAACTCCGCGAACACGTTCTGGACCCGGAAGTTGGCCTCGATGACCTCGTCGCTCAGCAGCGCGCGCTTGCGTTCGACGGCCGCGATAGCGTGCCCGACGATCTCGCCGAGCTGGCCGATCACCTCGCGTTCCCGGTCGGCGAAGGCGTCGGGCCGATCAGCGTACACGTTCAGGACGCCGTAGATGGTCCCCTCGTGGACGATCGGGATCGCCGTCGAGGAGTGCGCGCCCTGCTTCCGGACGTACTCGCGCCACGGTTCGTACTCGTAGTCCTCCTCGACGTTGCGGGTCACCTGAATCTCGCGGGTCCGGAACGCTCGTCCCGTCGGGCCGCGGCCCTGCGGATCGTCCTCGTTGGCGGTGATCGTGATGTCGTCGAGGTACCCGTCGACGCCGGCCTCGGCGCGCAGTTCGAACTCGTCGGTCGCGGCGTCGAGCACGCCGATCCACGCGAACTCGTACGACGCCGAGTCCGCCAGCGCCTCGCAGACGGTCTGCTCGATCTCCTCGCGGGTCGACTGGTCGATCACGGCGTCGGTGATCTCCCGAACGACGCCGTTGAGCTGGTTCAGCGCGGCGAGTTGCTCGCGGTGGCGTTCGAGCTGTCGCTCGCGGGTCTTGCGCTCGATCGCGTGGTACACCGAGCGGACCAGCAGGTCCGAGTTGATCTCGTCCTTGACGAGATACTCCTCGGCGCCGCGTCGCAGCGCCTCCAGGCCGACCTCGCGGTCCCGCAACCCGGTGAGCACGACGACCGGGACCGTCTCGGTTCGATCGACCACTCGCTCCAAGGTTTCCAGTCCCTGGCTGTCGGGCAGGTCGAGATCCAGCAGCACGACGTCCTGTCGCTGCTCGTCGAGCCGGTCGAGCCCGTCTTCCAGGCGGCTCTCGTGGACGAGTTCGAGCTCCTCTTCCTGCTCGTCGAGCTGCGGGCTCGCGAGCACCTCGCCGCCGGGGTCGATCGTCCGGTTCGACAGCTCGCTGGCGTCGTCGAGGATCTCGCGGATGTACCGGGCGTCGCCCGGGTTGTCCTCGACCAGCAAGATGCTGAGCGGCGACTGACGCGTCATTCTCCCTCCTCGACCGGCGTCGGCTCGGCCTCCGGTTCCGGGGGTAGCTTGACGAGCGAGAACCAGAACTCCTCGAAGGACTGTACCAGATCGACGAACTCGTCGGGATCGACCGGCTTGGTGAGGTACGCGTTGGAGTGGCGCTCGTAGCTCCGGATGACGTCTTCCTCCGCCGAGGAACTGGTGAGCACGATCACCGGGATCCGCTTGAGGACGTCGTCGGTCTTGATCTCCTCCAAGACCGCCGTGCCGTCGATCTTCGGAAGGTTCAGGTCGAGCAACACGAGATCCGGCGTCGGCGCCGACTCGTACTCGCCGCGCCGATAGACGAAGTCGAGCGCCGACGCGCCGTCGTGGACGACGTGGAGGTCGTTGTTGATCTTCGCCTCCGAGAACGCCTCCTCGGTCAGGCGTACGTCACCGGGGTTGTCCTCGACCAGCAGGACGTCGATCGGTTCGGCAGACCTGCGCTCAATCATCGTCCACCCCTTGCGCGGGCACGGTAAAGTAAAACTTCGATCCTTCGCCGGGCGTCGAGTCGACCCAGATCTCGCCGCCGTGGCGCTCGATAATCCGGCGACAGAGCGCGAGTCCGATCCCCGTCCCCTCGTGTTCCTCGCGCGTGTGGAGCCGGTTGAACACCTCGAAGACGCGATCCGAGTGCTCGGGATCGATGCCGATCCCGTCGTCGCTGACCGAGACGATCCACTCGCCGCCGTCGCGCTCGGCGTCGACGCTGATCTGCGGCGGCCCTTCCTCGCTGTACTCGATGGCGTTGCTCAGGAGGTTCTCGAACACCTGTCTGAGCTGTCCCTCGTCGCCGTACACCGCCGGCAGCGACTCGGCCTCGATCTCGGCGCCGGTCTCGGCGATTTTCACTTCCAGATCCTGGATCGCGTCCTGGTAGACGCTCTCAAGATCGACGGGCTCGAAGGGGTCCCCGCGCGTCTCGACGCGAGAGTACTGCAGCAGGGCGTCGATCATCTCCCGCATCCGCTCGGCGCCGTCGACGGCGAACTCGATGAACTCCTCGGCGTCTTCGTCGAGTTCGTCGGCGTACCGCCGTTCGATCAGCGACAGGTAGCTCGATACCATCCGCAGGGGCTCCTGAAGGTCGTGGGACGCCGCGTACGCGAACTGTTCGAGGCGCTCGTTTGACTCCTCCAGTTTGCGGCGACGCTCCTTCCGTTCCGTGATGTCGCGGACGACGCCGACCTCCTTTAGCTCGTCGTCGGTCTCGATCGTCGCGAACGTCCCCTCAGCGGGGATCTCGCCGCCGCCTTTCGTCCGGAGCGAGGCCTCCATCGTCGGCTCGTCGTCGTCGTCCCCGGTCGCGGCCGCCGACACCATCTCCCGCGAGCCCTGGATCGCCGCCTCGTCGACGACCAGCGACGCGTGTTCGCCGACCAGCTCCTCCGGATCGTAGCCCGTCATCTCGGCGTACGCCTCGTTGACCATCGTGAAGTAGCCGTCCTCGTCTTTCACGTAGATCCCGTCCTCGATCGTCTCGACGATCGTCTCGTACTTGGTCAACTCGCGCTCCCTGGCCTTCTGCTCGGAGACGTCTCGCCCGATCCCGGCGAGGACGGTGTCGCCCTCGGGGTTCTCGACCGTCGTCGCCGAGAACTCGTAGGGGATCCGTTCGCCGTCGTTCGTCACGAGGTCTGCTTCGACGAGGACGCTCCCCTCCTCGAACCCCTCCGCGATCGCGGTCACGATCTTCTCGGCGTCCTCCTCGAAGAAGTCGAGCGCGTCCATCGACGCGATCTCGGGGAGAGAATACCCCGTCACGTCGGCGACGCTCTCGTTCCACCGTCGCAGCGTGCCGTCGGAGTCGAGCACGTAGAACAGGTCGTCGATCCCGTCGATCACGTCGTCGAGGTACTCGCTGTACTGTTCGAGGGCGCGCTCCTGTTCTTTCCGCTCGGTGACGTCGACCGCCATCGTCATCCCGGCGAACACGTCGCCGCGCTCGTCGGCGATGGGCACCGCCTGGAAGATCCACTCGCGGTCGGCGTACTCGAGTTCGACGGAACTCTCCTCGCCGTCCAGTGCGGACTGGAACGATGGTTCGAGAGTGTCGGCGGTCTCGTCGTCCCAGGCGTCCCGGAACGAGCTGCCCTCGAGATCCTCGGGTTCGACCGGGATCTTGTCGAACCCCTGGCCCGCCGCCAGGGTGTACTCGAAGTCGTGATCGAACAGCGTCACGACGCCGTTCGGGAAGTGCTCGGCGAGCGTCCGGTACCGGCGCTCGGACTCCTCGAGTTCTCGCTCTCGCTCCTTGCGTTCGGTGATGTCTCGATCCGAAACGATGATCGACACGACCTCGCCATCGTCGTTCGTCACCGGCCGGAAGAATCCCTCGAGCGTGTATTCCTCGCCGCCCGGGCGCGTGAGGTCGGACTGAAACTCCACGTACTCTCCGGACGCCGCGCGCTCGGTCCACTCTTCGACGCTCCGCCGCACGTCGTCCTGCCCGCCCCACCAGGGCGTCTCCCAGAACGGCTCGCCGATCACTTCTCCGAGATCGGCGTCGATGTACTCCATCGCCGTCCGGTTGATGTCGATCACCGTTCCGTCCGGTTCGAGCATGCCGACGAGGATGTTCGGATCCTCGAAGATCGCCGTGAACCGGCGCTCCGACTCCTCGAGCTCCCGTTCGCGCTCCTTGCGTTCGGTGACGTCGCGGAAGTACACCGACAATCCGGTCTCTGAGGGGTACGCCCGAACTTCGAACCAGATGTCGAGCGGCTCGGGGTAGTACTCCTCGAACGAGACGGTCTCCTGATTCTCCATCGCGTGTTCGTAATGGTGCTTGAACAGTCGCTCGGTGGCTTTCGGGAACTGATCCCAGACGTACTCGCCGACCAGCTCCCGTTCCTCCGGGTTGATCAGCTCGTGCGCTCGTTCGTTGATGTGGGTGAACCGGAACTCCTCGTCGAGTGCGAAAAAGGCGTCCGAGACGCGGCCGAACACCTCGCCGAGTTCGGATTCGAGCTCGTCGCGCTGCCGGCGAAGCTGACGCTCGCGGCGCTTGAGTTCGGTCACGTCCTCGCCCGCGACGACGACCCGGTCGACCGATTCCTCCTCGGTGCCGAACAGCGGGACGGCATTGACGCGGAACCAGCGGCGCTCGCCGTCGGGCCGGTCGATGGCGATTTCCTCGTCCGTGACGGGCTCGCCGCTCTCGATAACCCGTGCAGCCGGGAACTCGTCGGCCGCGAGTGGCTCCCCGTCGACGTCGTAGAGATCCCACCGATCGGCGTCGCGGAGGTCGTCGACGTCGCCCGACTCGGGCAAGCCGAGCACGTCGCGGGTCCGCCGGTTCGACAGCACCGCCTCTCCGTCGCTGTCGTAGACGGCGATCGCGACCGGCGCGGTCCGGAGGAGCTTCTCGTTGAGGTCGCGTTCGCGGCGCAGTTCTCGCTCGCGTTCGCGGCGCTCGGTCATGTCGCGGGTCACCTTCGCGAACCCCTGGAGCGTGCCGTCGTCGTCGCGGACCGCCGTGATCGTGACGTTCGCCCAGAAGCGCGAGCCGTCGTCGCGCACGCGCCAGCCCTCGTCCTCGACCCAGCCCTCTTCCATCGCGGCGTCGAGGTTCGTGGCCGGGACGCTCCCTTTCCGGTCCTCGTCGGTGTAGAACGTCGAGAAGTGCCGGCCCACGATCTCGTCCTCGGCGTACCCCTTGATTCGCTCTGCGCCCTCGTTCCAGGTGACGATCCGGCCGTCCGGATCGAGCATGAAGATGGCGTACTCCTCGACGGCGTCGACCAGCGAGCGAAAGCGCTGTTCGCTCTCCTGCAGTTGGCTCTCGTCGACGGTCTCCGACTCGGCGCGGAGGACGCCGACGCTCCCGCGAAACTCGCCGTCCTCCTCAACGAGTGCGATCCGTAGTTCCTCGAACCCCGCGTCCGCGACGGCCGGGTCGGTCAGCAGTTCAAGCGTCGCCGCGTCGTCGGGGCCGTCGCGGAGCTCCGCGACGGTCGTTTCGACGCGCTCGGCGTCGTCGTCGAGGATCGCCGCGACGTGCTCCCCCACGAACTCGTCGAGGCTCCGACCGATCGCGTCGGCGATCGCGTCGTTCGCGTCGACGATTTTCGCTTCGGCGTCGAGCTGGAACAGGCCGTCGTCGACCGCGTCGACGAGCGTCCGATAGCGCTCGGTCGCCACTACGTCGTGCGAGTCGCCCGGTGTTGCCGCCCCGGCGAACTCCCCTCCCTCGCTCATACAGTCTATAGTGTTCCCAGGAGCGGATAAAACTCGCGCTGGCGGCACTAACTCATGTCCGGCGGGGGCGCAAAACGGCGACGCAGCAGGTGTCGTCCGCCCGTACGACGTCGGCTCGCGGACTCTACTCGGTCGCTTGCTCGATGGCCTGATCGAGGTCGGCGACGATGTCCTCGGGGTCTTCGAGGCCGACCGACAGGCGAACGAGGTCCGGCGTGACGCCGCTGGCCATCTGCTCTTCCTCGGTCAGTTGCTGGTGGGTGGTGCTCGCGGGGTGGATGATCAGCGTCTTGGCGTCGCCGACGTTCGCCAGCAGGCTGGCGAGTTCGGTCGACTCCGAGAGTTCGCGGCCCGCTTCCTCACCTTCCGAGAGGCCGAAGGTGATCATGCCGCCGTACCCGCCGTCGAAGTACTCGGAGGCCGCCTCGTGGGTTTCGTGGTCCTCCAGGCCGGGGTAGGTGACCCACTCGACGTCGGGGTGGTCGTCGAGGTGCTCGGCGACGATCTGGGCGTTGTCGGAGTGGCGCTGGACGCGCAGCGGCAGCGTCTCTAACTTCTGCAGGGTGACCCAGGCGTCGAACGGCGCCTGCTGATTTCCGAGGTCGCGCATCGATCGGGCGCGGGCGGTGAACGCGAAGGCGGCCTCGCCGAACGTCTCGCGGAAGTTCAGCCCGTGGTAGGCGGGGTTGTCCTCGGCGATCTCGGCGTAGTCGCCCTCCTCCCAGGGGAACGAGCCGCCGTCGATCAGGACGCCGCCGACCGTCGAGCCGCTGCCGTGGATCCACTTCGTCGTGGAGTGCCAGACGAGGTCGGCGCCGTGTTCCAGCGGATTGCAGAGATACGGCGTCGCGAACGTGTTGTCGACGAACAGCGGCGCGCCGTTGTCGTGGGCGATCTCGGCGACCCGCTCGATGTCGGGCGTCACGAGCGCGGGGTTGCCGATCGTTTCGAGGTGAACGTAGGCGGTGTCCTCGTCGATCGCCTCCTCGTAGGCCTCGTAGTCCAGCGTGTCGACGAAGCGGGTCTCGACGTTCCGGCGCGGCGCGGTGTGAGTGAAGTAGGTGTACGTGCCGCCGTACAGCGACGACGCCGTCACGATGTTGTCGCCCGCGGAGGCGAGCGTGAAGGTCGCCAGGTCCAGCGCCGCCATCCCGCTCGAGGTCGCGATGGCGCCGACGCCGCCCTCCAGCTCGGCGAGCCGGCTTTCGAGCATCGCGTTCGTCGGATTCATGATGCGGCTGTAGATGTTGCCCTTCTCTTCGAGGGCGAACAGCGACGCGGCGTGCTCGGCGTCGTCGAACACGTACGACGTCGTCTGGTAGATCGGCGGCGCTCGCGATCCGGTCGCCGCGTCCGGTTCCTGTCCCGCGTGAACGCTCTGGGTGTAGAAGCCAGGTTCGTCGTCGCTCATAGACACCCGAACCGTTTCGTCCCCGGGTAAATAAACCCTTACGCGAACCTGTGGCCCCGGAGAACCACATTTGCCACTATCTCGGAGCCGCGGAGTTACCGACGATCGGATGACGGAGAGACGCGTCGCTACCGGCGTCGTCGAACGTGGCGATCGAAGTTGTGGATCGCCGCCCCGCCGATCGGTTCGATGCGCCGGCTCAGACCGTATCGATGGTGTCGGCCATCGGGGTCCGCTCGGCGTACAGCGAGTACGCGAGCGCGACGAAGCCGATCGCCGTGAACACGCTCTGGACCGCGATGCTGGTGAGCAACCCCGCGCCGAGCAGCTGGTGGAGCCCGCCGCCGAAGAACGTCCCCATCGTGACCAGGCCGAGGCCGACGCTCAGCGACCGCAGCGCGGCGGAGTTGGTGCGCGCCGCCGCGCGGTGGGCGAGCGCGCTGATCGTCCCGCCGAACACGAGCGTCACGGTGTTCGCGATCACGATGATGGCAGAGAGATGATCCACGTCGATCACCTCCGGCCGGGCCCGACTGTCGCGTTCGGCGATCGGTCCGTCGACGCCTCGCGCGCCGATCCGGGGCGTCGATCACCCGGCGGCGCGGCACAGCGATTCGAGGGTCGGTGAGCTGGTGGCATGTCTGGCAACACCTACCGGACGATTCGACGGAAGGACACGTAAAGCGGCGTCGAGATTCCCAGTCGGTGAGAACGGGCTACTGTTCGAGCTCCGGTTCGAGCTCGCTGTCGGCGTCCGGCAGATCCGAGACGAACCGCTTGACGACGCGCTCCTCGGCGCGGTGGAGCGTCTCGCTGCACGTCGACTTGGCGACGCCGACGGCCTCCGCCAGATCGGTCACCGAGCACCGTCGCGGCGTGTCGTAGTACCCCCGCTCGACGGCCTCGACGAGCAACTCGCGCTGGCGGTCGGTCAGCAGCCGGGAGCTGTCGACGCGCTCGCGCACGAACTCCACCTCGAAGGGGAGCCCGAACGTATCCAGTTGCTCGCCCAGCACCGAGAGCCGGTCGCGCGACGCCGTCACGTCGACCGACGCGTCGCCGTCCTGGATGTCCATCGGCAGTTCGATCGGGACGCCGGACTCGCGGGCCGAGAACAGCAACAGCGGCCGGCTCGTCTCGAACTGAACGAGCACCCGGTCCTCGCTACCTTCGAGGATGTCGACCGAGGTCAGCACCTCGTGGGCGTCCATCCCCTCCAGCACCGCGGCGGGGTCCGGCGCCGTGATTCGGACGAGTCCGAAGCCGGCTTGCTCGCCGGGCATCGCGGCGAGCACTCTGAACGTCGCCTCGGGGAACTCCGTCGATACGTCCTTGATCCACGTTCCGTCGGGAAGCGTGACGGTGAGTCGTGCCTGTGTCATGGGTTCGTCGCTGCGGGCCGCTCGCTTCGCGCGTCGCTCCGTCGTCTCGAATCGCTCCGTCGTCTCGCGCCAGCCCGACCCAGCGGGCATCGCCGCGGACGCCGAAGCGTCGGTCGCGCCGAACGTGTTCGGGACAATTCGGGTATCGCGCCGACCCGAACGAGCGGGTATGGAAGCGCTCGCAGACCGCGCCGTAGAGGCCGTCGACGCGCCGGCGTCCCGACCGCGGGAGACGCTCGACGTCCGTAACCTCGGGCCCCCAAAGCCCCTCTCGGAGACGCTCGAACTGCTCCCGGAACTGGACGACGAGACCGTCCTCGTCCAGTTGAACGACCGGGCGCCCCAGCATCTGTACCCGAAGCTCGACGATCGCGGATACGTTTACGACACCGTCGAGCTCGACGACGCGACGGTGACGGCGATCTGGCGCGAGAGCTGAGGTCGCCGGCCACGCCGAGGTCTCTCGCTGCGCGGTCCGTCATCGCCCGAACGTAATCGCGCCGAACACTAAAGGTCGTCTGCCGTTCCTGCGTCGTGAGAATTGATCGTCGAGCCGCCGCGACGCCGCTCCGGCGTCGATCCGAGCGCCGGCGTCGACCCGGGGGTGCCGATGCCGATCCGAGCGCCGGCGTCAGTCCGAGGGTGCCGGCGGTGCGGACGGCTCGCCGGCGCGCTCGGCGTCGGCGAGGTAACACTGCGGGTCGGGCGCGAACGGGTCGTCGTGTTCGGCCAGCGCCCGCAGCCGCGAGCCGCCGCGACAGATGTCGAGGTACCGGCAGTCCGCACAGCGGCCCTTGAGATGTTCCTCGCGCTCGCGGAGCCGGGCGAGCAGCGGGTTCGACTCGTCCTCCCAGATGTCGCCGAACGAACGGTCGCGCACGTTGCCGAGGCTGTACCCCTGCCAGAACTGCGTGAGGTGGACGTCGCCCTGATAGTCGACGTCCGCGACGCGCTCGCCGGTCGGGTCGCCGCCGTTGCGTCGCAGGTACCGGTAAATGCTGTCGGCCCGAGCGTCGCCGAGTTCCTCGCGCGCGTACTCGACGAGGAAGCCCGCGTCGGCGTAGTTCCCGACGAGCAGCGTCTCGATCTCCTCGCCGCGCTCGCGGTACTCGCGGGTCATGTCGCAGAGCCGGCGCACCGCCGCGCGGCGCTCGTCGGTCGAGAGGTCCACGTCGCTGATGTCGGCGCCGCGGCCGCCGTAGTCGAGGTGGTAGAAACAGAAGCGATCCACTCCGACGTCCGACAGCAGGTCGACGACGCCCTCCAGATCCTCGGCGTTGTGGCGGGTGATCGTGTAACGCAGTCCCGTCTTGAGGCCGACGTCGAGACACGATCGGATGCCGTGAACAGCCTCCTCGAAAGCGCCCTCCTTGCCTCGGAACTCGTCGTTGCGCTCGGGCAATCCGTCGACCGAGACGCCGGCATACGCCAGCCCGGCGTCGCGGAGTTCGCGGGCTCGGTCGCGATTGAGCAGGGTGCCGTTCGTCGAGAGTACGGGTCTGAGCCCGCGATCTGCGGCGTACTCGACGAGTTCGGGCAGGTCCTGACGGGCGAGGGGCTCGCCGCCCGAAAACAGCACGACCGGCGCGCCGTAGTCCGCGAGGTCGTCGAGCAGGTCCTTGCCCTCCTCGGTCGTCAGCTCGCCGGGCGCCGACGCCGACTCGGCGCCGGCGTAGCAGTGCGCGCAGTGGAGGTTGCACTGCTTGGTGACGTTCCAGACGACGACCGGTCGGCGCTGCTTTCGCTCGGTGATCTGGGGTTTTTTCGACTCGTCGGCGGCGTCGTAGCGCAGCCCGTCGCCCTCGGCGTCGAGGTCGCACAGCAGTTTGCTGATCGAGATCATTCGTCCCACTCGTGCTGGCGGCGCTCGGTTCCGGACTCGGGCGTGGCGTCCTCGCCGGGCTCGCCCAGCGAGTGCGTCGAGAAGCGGTGGATATCCGAGGACTCGCAGACCCAGACGTCGTCGGCGAACCAGCCGAACAGCCGGCTGGCGTGCTCGTGGGCCTTCTCGGGCGTCGGCGCGCTGACGCTGCCGACGTGACGCATCACGCCGCCCGGGTTCTGCTGAGCTTGCGACGGAGAGCTCGAATCACTACGTGATTCGGCGTCCTGCCGAGACGAAGTCGAGGCAGGGCTCGAATCACTACGTGATTCGGCGTCCTCTCGAACGAACACGTCCCACTCGGGCAGCGGGTCGCCTCGCGGTTCCTCGCCCACGCGAGCGCGCGTCGACTTCTCCAACTGCGTCGATCCGTCGTCCATGTGGGGTCGAACGAGCCCTCCTTAAATATCGGTCGCGCTCGGTTTCAGAATCTGGGAACGAAAGGGGCCTACATTAGACGGGATCGCAAAGTTGCGCCGTAGACGACCGCGCGGATCACGAACAGGAGGGCATCACAGTGCACGTAGACACCGACCGCCGACCGCTCGTACTGATCTGGGAACTCACGCAGGCCTGCGAACTGGCCTGCGACCACTGCCGGGCCGACGCCGTGCCGGACCGGCATCCGGACGAACTGACGACCGAGGAGGGAAAGCGGCTGCTCGACCAGACCAGCGAGTTCGCCGAGAACCAGCTGATCGTGCTGTCGGGGGGCGACCCGCTCAAGCGCGACGACCTCGTCGAGCTCGTCGACTACGGCACCGACGCCGGGCTGAACGTCTCGCTGACGCCCAGCGGCACGCGGTCGCTGACCCGCAACCGGCTGGCCGATCTCGCCGACGCCGGGCTCAAGCGCATGGCGCTCAGCCTCGACGGCGGCTCGGCCGACACCCACGACGCGTTCCGCGGCGAGGCCGGCAGCTTCGAGGAGACGGTCCAGGCCGCAGAGGACGCCCGCGATCTGGGCATTCCGCTGCAGATCAACACCACCGTCTGCGCCGAGACGGTCGACCGGCTCCCCGAGATCCGCGACCGGGTCCGCGAGTTCGGGGCGGTGCTCTGGAGCGTGTTCTTCCTCGTCCCGGTGGGCCGGGGCGCCGCGCTCGATCCCGTCTCGCCCGAGCGCTCCGAGGAGGTGATGGCGTGGCTCCACGGCGTCGCCGACGAGGAGCCGTTCGGCGTCAAGACGACCGAAGCACCCCACTACCGCCGCGTCGGCATCCAGCGCGCCGAGGAGGAGGACGACGAGGGCGGAGACGTGAGCGGCCGGCGACGCCGCGGCGGCATCACGGCCGGCGACGGGTTCGCGTTCGTCAGTCACGTCGGCGAAGTGTACCCCTCGGGGTTCCTGCCCGAGTCGGCCGGCAACGTCCGCGACGAGTCGGTCGTCGATATCTACCGCGACGCGGAGCTGTTCGAGCGCCTACGCGACGCGGACGAACTGCGCGGGAAGTGCGGCGCCTGTCCGTACCGGAACGTCTGCGGCGGCAGCCGCTCGCGGGCGTACGCGACGACGGGCGACCCGCTGGAGAGCGACCCGCTCTGTCCGTTCGTCCCCGAGGAGTACGACGGTCCGCTGCCCTGGGAGCGCGCCGACGCGTAGCGAGATCGCGGCTCGCCGACTCGGTCGGCGACGGTCGCCAAAAAACTACTGCGGGGCCGGGAACCGACCAGACATGCCTACCTACGTCGCTGCCGTCCCGGACCACGATGGGGAGGTGGCGTGTGACGGACGCGCTGGCGTTCGGCCAGCGATCGGACGTAGGGGTTCGGGGTGGAACAACGACGACCCCGCGTACGGCGGGGTTTCAACCGACCGGCGAGCGCGTCACGACGCTCGCATCGAGACCGAATCCGATAAGGGCCGTCGGGAGTAGTGTGGACCAATGCGAGTCGAACAGTTGGGCGAGGGTCGGCCCGAACTGGCGGTCGTCGGGGGGATCCACGGCGACGAGCCCTCCGGCGTCGACGCCGTCGAGCGTCTGATCGAGGCGTCGCCGCCGGTCGAGAAGTCCGTCCTGCTGGTGATCGCCAACGAGCGCGCGATCGAGGCGGGCGAGCGCTACCTCGACGCGGACCTCAACCGCTCGTTTCCGGGCGATCCCGACTCCGACGCCCACGAGGAGCGGCTGGCTCACGAGTTGAGCGAGCGCCTGGCGGGAACGACGGCGCTGGCCATGCACGCGACACAGTCTCACCCGGAGCCGTTCCTCGTCGCCGACCGCGTCGACGATCTCGTCGAGCGCCTCGGTCGGACGCTGCCGGTCAACGCGGTCGTCGACACCGGCGAGTTCATCCAGGGCCGGCTGTTTCGGTCGGTCCGAACGGTCGAGGTCGAGAGCGGCCTGCAGGGGTCCCAATCGGCTTCCGACGCCGCGATCGGAATCGCGATCGCGTTCTTAGAGGAGATGGGCGCGCTGGCGGAGGGGACGGCCGACGACCTCCGCGAGCGGTACGGCGTCGCGTCGAGTTCGGCGTCCGAATCCGTTCCGGTGTTTCGGCTGACCCGCTCGGTACCCAAGACGGGGACCGGCGATCACCTCGTCTCGGCGAACAACTTCGAGCTCGTCGACGCCGGCGATCGGTTCGCGAGCGCCGACGGGACGCCGATGGTCGCCGACGAGTCGTTCTACCCCGTGTTGCTCTCGGCCGACGGGTACGACGAGATCTTCGGCTACGCGGCCCAGAAGATCGCGGATCTTCCCCGGGAACGACCGGAAAACGCGGAGTGACGCCGTCACTTCGCTTCGCTCGTGACGAGCCCTCGCTCGCCGACGAGCGGAGCTCATCGAGCCTTGGCTCGGCTTCGCCTCGCCAAGACGCTACCGCTCGCGAGGACGCCGCGGAGCACAGCTCTGCGAGCCCTGCTTCGGCTTCGCCTCAGCAGGACGCCGAAGCGCGTTGACCGTCGGGCTACGTTTCGAGCAATCAGTTCTCGTCGGGCGCGAACTCCACCAGCGTCAGGTCCCGATCCAGCATGCAGTGGTCGTGTGGCGGCTCGCCGACGATCTCGTCGATCCGGCGCTCCTCGTCGAAGTCGACGCCGTCCGGTTCGCAGAACTCGTGGCTCGGACACTCGGTGTGCGGGCACGGCCCTTCGAGACTGACTTTCGAGCCCGCGTAGGCGTTCCGCGCCGAGACGTTCGCGCGGACCGGCGCCGGTTCGACCTCGACGGCCGTGACGCCGCCGTCGTGCATCGCGCAGTCGAGCACCTGCGCGTTGTCCCGCACCGAGGTCACCTCGTACTTCGTTCCTTCAGAGAGATTCAGACACTGGCTGCGGTACGGACAGCCCTCGCAGCCGCTGGCCTCGCCGTGGTAGACGAACTCCTCGCCCGGTTCGGCGAGCCGCGTTCCGATGAGCGTCACCTGCCCCATACCTTCGAGTAGCGAGGCGGGCCGAATACGCCTTTCGGGCCGGTCCTCCGCAGAGCGACGCCGGCTCAGTCCACCTGTCCGGTCAACTCGTCGAGCTTCTCGAAGTACTCCTCGCGGGGGATCTGGTAGAGCTCTCGGTAGTCGACGTCGCCCTCGGCGAACCGCTCGGCGAGGGCGACGGCCCCTTCGACGGCGTCCGCGCGGTCCTCGTAGCTGTCGGCCGAGCGCTCCACGTCGGGTTCGAGGTACAGCGTGACGTTCCAGGCCGTGCCGGATTCGACCGGATCGGATCGGGCGGGACGCCGGGAGGGCCGCCCGCTCGTCAGGTAGATCGTCGGCATGCACTCCGGCGGAAACGCCTGCGAGTCGAACACGTCCGGGCGGTAGGCCAGCACGCTCCGCCCGTCGGGCTCGTCGTTCCAGACCACCCAGTCGTCGGGCAGATCGTCGTAGTCGGTCACGGGCGGGAGTACTCGTCGGGGCGTCAAAAGCGGTTCGCGACTCGCCTGTGATCGCGTCGAGGGCCTACTGCTTCGCCCACTCGACCATCCGGGCGTACCGGTCGTGCGTTCGCAGCGCGTCCGCGTCGCCGACCAGCACCAGCGAGCGCTTGGCCCGCGTGAGCGCGACGTTCACGCGGCGGTAGTCCTCGAAGATCGGGCTGTCGAGGTCGTCGGTCGCGACGAACGAGACGATCACGACGTCCTTGCTCGACCCCTGGAAGCGGTCGACCGTGTCGACCGCCACGTCCTCCGGAACGCGCCGATCGATCTCGGCGACCTGCGCGCGGAACGGCGCGATCACGGCGATCCGCTCGCGATCGACGCCCGCCGCGGTGAACGACTCGATCGCCTCGGCGACGCGCTCGGCCTCGACGGCGTCGGTGTGGCGTCCGGCGTCGCCCTCGACGTCGAGCATCGTCACGCGCCCTCGGAGTTCGTCGGGAAGCGCGTCGACCTCGACGCCCTCCAGATCCGACAGGCTTCGACCGGCGACCTCGGGCGTCGCGGGGCGGAGCTCGCCGTCGTAGAACTCCCGCGAGGCAAAGGCCTGGATGCGCTGGGCCATCCGGTACTGGCGGTCCAGCATCACCGACGCCGCGGGGTACTCGTCGATCATGCGCTCGAACAGTGACGTCGAGAGCTCGGTCTCGCTCCTGACCACGGGCGGGAGCTGGTGGTGGTCGCCGACCAGGACGAACCGATCCGCGAGGTTAGTCGCGGCGAGCGTGTTCGGCTCGGTGAGTTGGGACGCCTCGTCGACGACGGCGGCGTCGAACGACTGCTCGCTCATCACTCGCGAGCCGCAGGTCGCGGTGGTGGCGGCGACGACCGGCGCGTCTTCGAGTTCGGCGGCGCGCTTCTCCGGGCCGTCGTCCGGATCGTCGGGGTCGGCGCGCTCGTCGAGGAGCAGGTCCCGCATGTCCTCGCGGACGCCGCTTTTCGTCCCCACGCGGACGACATCCTCGAACCCCTGATCGCGCAGCGCTTCGAGCGCGTTGTCGACCGCGCGGTTCGTGAACGCCGAGAGCAGCACGCGCTCGCCGCGCTCGACCATCGCGCGGACCGCGCGGGCGATGGTGTAGGTCTTGCCGGTGCCCGGCGGGCCGTGGATCAGCGCGAGGTCCTCCGCGGTGACGGCCTTCCGCACCGCTTCGTCCTGCGCGTCGTTGTTGTCGATGAACGTCTCCGGCGCATCGCCAAATTCCGGTTCGGTGCGCCCGAACAGCACGTCCTTCCGGCGCGGGTCGCCCTTGAGGACGGCGTCGTGGAGCGCGGTGAGCATCCGGTCGACCGACAGCTCCGAGGGGTAAACGTCGATCCGCGAGAACGCGACCGGCTCGTCGGTCGTGACGACGATCTCGTCGGCGCCCAGGCGCTCGACGCGCCCGAGCTCGGCGTGGCCGTCGACCGGATCGCCGTCGCTCGCGAGCACGACGTCGCCCTCGCGGATCTTCGAGACGGCGTCGCCCGAGCGCTCGGCGCGCAGCTCCCAGCGCCCGCCCGGAAGCTCGGACTTTCCCACGAATTCGAGCCCGATCACCGCGCGGTCGTCGTCGGCTCGCTCGGCTGCAGTCTGCTCCCACAGCTTGGCGTACTCGGCGTGGACCGTCCGGCGCTCGGTCTCCAACAACTCGTAGAAGCGCTCGAAGTACTCTTGCTCCTCGTCGGGGACGGCGCGGCCGATCTGGCCGGCTTTGGACTCCTGGTCGAGCCGCCCCGAGACGACCATGCAGGCGTCCTGCTCGAAGCAGTACTCGCACTTGGCGTCGGCCTCGTGGCCCGTCGGCACGCTCATCCCGTGTTCCATCGCCGCGATTTCGTTACGCGCGCGGACGACGAAGTCGCGGAGCCCCGGCCCGATAGAGAACTCCTTGGCCGGCGAGAGATCGCCCGTCGCTTCGCCACGGTCGAGCGTCGTGTTCTTCGTGTAGAGCAGCGTTCCGGTGTCGGCGGGGACGCCCTTCTCGTGGAGCATCAGGCCGTAGGAAGCGGCCTGAATCTTGTCCTGGAACCGCGGGTCGCGCTTCGTGTTCTTGCCGGTCTTGAGCTCGACGGGCATCCCGCGCCGGATCGCGTCCGCGCGGCCCTTGATGCCGAAGCGGTGGCTGATCAACAACTGTTCGCTACGCCACTGGTCTTCGTCCGTGAGCGTCCCCTGAGCGAGCCAGCCGTCGATCGCCGCGGCGTTCTGGCGCACCTCCTCGGCGACGGCGTCAGCGTCCCGGCCGAGCAGCCCGAGCTGGAGGCCGGCGTCGGCCACGCGGTCCTCGATGGCCGCGTCGAGGTCCCGTCCCCGGAGCAGGTCGCCGAACACCTCGTGGACGACGGTCCCCTTGACGACGGGGTAGTTCAGCGGGATGCCGGAGATCTTGTTCAGGTAGTACATCCGCGGGCACTGCACCCACGATCGGACGTCGGTCACGTCGACGAGGAAGGATGGCTCGACGACGACGTAGGAGTCGCCGGTCGTCGCGTAGCGCTCCTCGCCGTCGTAGTCGTCGCGCTCGGCGTCGGTGACGTTCACGTCCATCCCCTCTTCGAGGTACTCGGCGGTCTCGGCCCACTTGCCCCACAGCGTGACCGTCACCGGCGCGGACGCCTCGTCGCGGCGGACCCGCAGCTCCGCGAGGTCGCGCTCGCCGTACTGCGTGGAAATCTCGCGGACGTCGCCGACGTCGACGACCTCACCCCTGATCTGCACGCGCTTGGGTCGGTCGCCCGCGGCCAAAAGCACTCGGGTTGCGGACCGTTGGCCGGTCCGGCCGATCCACTTCCGCGCGGCGCCGACGGTCAGTGCTTCACGACGACGGCGTCGCGCGACTCGGCGATCTCGCGCTCCTCGTCGGCGTTCGCCCGCTCGTACAGGTCGGCGGCCTGCCGGTGGTGGATCTTCCGCGCGGCGTCCAGCGCGTCCCGGTCGACGTCGACCTCCGGCGCGATCTCGGCCTCCCAGACGTCGGCGTCGACGACGATCACCGCCCGGTCGTCGACCGTCAGCGGGTCGTACTCGGTGGCGTCGTCTTCCGGACCGATCAGGTCGTGGCGCGCGACGGCTTCGAGTACCTCGATCACCTGCTCGCGGTCGACGCCGCGACTAGCCAGCACGTCGTCGACGAACGACGAGTCGATCGGCGCCGAGACGGTGCCGGACTGGGGCGCCCCCTCGGCCTCGGCGTCCCGATCGAGTGCGGCCTCGGCGATCGGGTCGCTGTCCAGCGACTCCTCGGGCACCGGATCGTCGCGGTACGGCGTCCCGTCGGCGAACCTGACCGGCTGGAGCTCCAGCGCCGTGTCGGCCGCCGGCGCGGGCGCGCCCGTCGGCATCGCGGCCGCGGCGACGCCGCTCTCGATCTCACCGGGCTTGAACAGCAGCGGGTTGTCCGGATCGTACTCCTCGGGATCGAGTTCCAGTCCCTCGGCGACGAGCGCTCGCGGGATCGGTACCGCGTCGTCCTCGCCGACGTGTCCGGCGACGGTGTCGTCGGGGATCTCCGCCTCGGGAACGGGCACCAGCGCCAGTCTTGGCACGTCGCCTTCCTCGCGGAGCCGCCAGACGACGGCCGACCCGTCGGGGAGGCCGGCGGTTTCGACCTGTTCGGCGACGTCTGCGACGAAGGCGCCCTCCTCGCGACCCAGTTCGACCATCCGATCCCTGTCGATCGCGGTTCCGATCGGGTTCTGCGCCATTGTGGTGGGTTCGGCGTAGATCGTGAAAAGCGGGGTTTCGGATTTGTTGCGGCGTCCTTCAGCAGGCTGCTCTTACAGATTCGGGCGGGTCGCCGGCACGGGGAAGAAAAGTAACACTATTGTGGCGCCGACGGGTAGTTCGTGATGCGAAGTCCCGTGGTGTAGTGGCCAATCATATGGGCCTTTGGAGCCTATGACGGCGGTTCGAATCCGCCCGGGACTACTTCTGCTGCCAACGGACAGACACTACCGATAGCTGCTGGCAACCGACCGGGCGGGCACCTATCGACTTAGGAACTCACAGTCTCAGCCACGGCTCCCCGCACGTCCTCGATCACCGCCGCGAAGTCCGTCTCGCCCTCGTCTTCGACCCACCGATAGGTGACCGTCCCGGCGTCGTCGAGGACGAAGATGCTCCGCCGGGCCGCCTCGAACTGATCGTACATCTCGGGGTTGACGACGCCGTACTCGCGGATGACCTCGTGATCCCAGTCCGAGAGCATCGGGAAGTTGAGCTCTTCCCGCATGATCCAGACGTTCTGGGCCGGCGGGAGATCAACGCTGATCCCGTACACGCGGGCGTCGAGTTCGTCGAAGCGGTGCATCGAGTCGCGAAAGGTGCACATCTCGGCGGTGCAGCCGCTGGTGAACGCCGCCGGGAAGAACGCCAGGACGACCGGCCCGTCGCCGAGCGCCTCCGAGAGCGCGAACGGTTCGATGTCGTTGTACGCGTCGCCGCCGGCTTTCGGAAGGGAGAACTCCGGCGCCGAATCGCCTACGTCGAGCATACCACAGATACGGCGCCGATCGAGTAAAAGTTCCACCGCGGATCGCGCTTCGCGCGACAGGAGGTTGGGCGAGCGATCGAGAAAGTGATCGGTATCGATCACCGCGGGGTGCGAGTGCTACCGCGGGCGTCAGGTATTTGGTATGCGGTCACATGGACCAAAACGGATCGACATGAAACCGTGCCACAACTGTCAGGCGGTCATCGACGAGTACCTCTTGGATAAACAACTCGAACCCCTGCGCGAACTCACGGTCGACGACTTCAACCTCTGTGCGGACTGCACGACGATCGTCGACGACGCGTGCGTGGAGTGTAGCGGCGCGGTCTACGTTCCCCGAACCGAAGACGAGACGCCCGACTACTGCCCGGCCTGTCGTTCCCGCCGGATCGAGCGCACCGGCGTCGATCCGGGCTGGCACCGCGAAAGCGCCTCCGTCTGACGCGGCCGGAGACACTTTTCGGCGACTTCCGAAAGCGAGTAGCCCCGGAATCACCCCTCGGCTGCGACCTGAGGCGGCGTTACCGACGTCGTCGTAGATCCACTCAAGCCGTTTCCCAAATAGTTTAGGCTCACTTGCGGAGTGTTCTTGTCGGGATCGGCAGTTGGTCCACTGACGCGTATTATAGGTGCCACTATACTTTGCAAAAAATATTTTTACCCGTAGGTAGAGAGATCTATTAAGATGGATCGCCCGTACAGCGTTCTCGGCGTGACTCCGGGTGCGGACGAGGAGGTCGTCCGCGACGCCTACCGGTCATTGATGAAAGACCACCACCCGGATCACGGGGGTACTACCGAGAAGTTCATCCGGATCAAGGAAGCCTACGAGGCGATCCAGCGGAACGACACCGCCGCACGCGGCGGTCGCTCCGGCGGGCCAGATTCCGTACGTCGCTCCACGGACGGTGGGACGAGGACGGTCGGAACGGGGACGGCCACGGCTCGGGGTAGCACCGTCGATCCCACCGAACACGCCAATCCGGAGGCGGTCGATTGCTGTCGCGGAATCGGACTGGAACTGCGCGGCGAGTACCTGACGCTCCGACTGGTCGCACTGGTCGAAAACGCCGATCTGACCGAGTTCGTCGCCTCACACATGCTGGAGGGACGCGAGGAGCGGCCGGTCGCGTTCGTCACCGTCGAGAACACCGGCGACAGGACCATCAGGTGGCGCGGCAACCAGTGTCTCTCCTTCGTCGGCAGCGACGGGAGCGGGTACGAGAGCGCCGGCGAGTACTGCGCGTCAGATCCGAAGCTGCCGTCCGACTGGACGGGCTCGGACGTCACCGTCAAGCCGGGGGCGCAGCTGCGCGCGGTCGTCATCGCCGAGGAACTGCCTGCCGATGTCAGGGTGACCGAACTCGCGTACACGCAGAACGTGTTCGCCCGAGGTGGCGCGCGCAGCGGCATCGAGGACAAGGAGCGGTTCCGGGTTCCGGTTCGGACGAGCGTGAAACCGCTGCTCTCGCGGGCGCCGTTCTGACGCCGACGAGATTCGCGTCCGTAGGTCGGCGAGTCTGTCGGTCAGACGCCGTCGACGCCGCGGCCCAGTTCCAGCACCTCGGCGGCGGCGGCGTCCCGGTCGGCGCGCTCGAACAGGTCGTCGGGTTCGCGGGCTTCGATGGTCGCGAGGTCGCCGTGAGTCTCGGCCTGATCGGGCGCGAACCGGTTACAGCCCGCCGGGATCGTCGCCGTCGAGTACGTCCCCACGTCTTTCGCGCGCTCGATCAGCTCCTGCTTGTCGACCGACAGCAGCGGGCGGTGGATCGGCAGGGCGGTCGCCCGGCTCGTCACGCCGAGATTCGTCGCTGTCTGGCTTGACTTCTGACCGATCGCCTCGCCCGTCACGATCCCCACTGCGCCCGTTTCCTCGGCGACGTGTTGGGCGAGCCGGTACATGTACCGCCTGAAGGCGAGCATCCGGCCCTGCTCGAACGTTCGAGCGAGGAGACCGACCGTCTCGCCGGCGTCGACGACGCGCAGATCGAAGTCGTAGTTGGGCGCGTACGCCGCGAGCGTGCGGACCGACTCGACGGCGCGCTCGCGGTGGTCGACGCCGCCGTACTCGCCCAGATCCAGGTAGACCGGAACGATCGGGCAGCCCCGCCGCATTACCTCGAACGCGGCGACCGGCGAGTCGATGCCGCCGCTGATCAGCGCGACCAGCGGCTCCTGGGTGCCGATCGGGAGTCCGCCGGGCCCCGGAACTTTTTCCAGAAAGACGAACGCCTTGCCGTCGCGGATCTCGACGAAGAACTCCAGGTCCGGGTCGTCGAGGTCGACCTCGGGCTCGAACTCGTCCTCGACGGCTTCCCAGATCGCCGTGCCGCCGAAGCGCTGGGCGTCCTCGCTGTCGAACGGGACGTCGCGGTCCGCCCGGCGGCCCCGCACCGCGAACGTCCCGCCGTCGTAGTGGTCGCGCGCGGTGCGAGCCAGCACGTTCTCGATGGCGTTGCGCTCGGCCGGGACTACCGCTGCGGCGCTGGCCGACACGACGCCGGGCGCGCTCGCGGCGGCCGCGACGGCGTCGTCGACCTGCGCTTCGCTGGTGTGGATCAGCGGTCGCGACCAGCGGCGCTCGACCTCGCCCTCGATCCCCCGGTCGGCGACGAGCGCCTGGAGGTTCGCGATCAGGCGCCGCTCCATGGCCCCCTGGACCTTGCTGCTCTTGGTGTTGAGTTCCCCGTGGCGGACGAGGACCGTGTCCGCTCCCGGCGGTTGCATGCCCGCCCGTACTCGGCGGTAGGATATACGCGCTTTGGACGCCGCCGGGCGGGGCGGATCCTATCGTCTCCGCGAGTGGAAACTTAGGCAGACCAAAACCCTTTTAGATTTAGGCCCACCTAATCACACTCGATGGACGCCGAGGCCGACACCGAACGCACGCAAATCGTCGACGAGGAGGACGCGGACAACCACGTCGTGGCCGCCTGTGAGACCAGTCCGGGGAAGACTGTCTTCACCGAACAGGGCAACAACGACGCCTGGATCGCGACCGATCTCACAGTGTCCCCCGAGCAGTAACCCCCCTGACGGAACCCTTCTCTGCCGCACCCCGTTACCGGTAGCGAGAGTCGCTGTTCTTTGCGCCCCGCTCTTGGCTGAACAGCCACGAAATCCGTCTGGCATACAGCGAACTGCTGGGCCGACTCGATGGGTCACCCAGAACCGTAGCGGTGCGCCCGGCGACGGGGGCGGCCCGCGTAGCGCGAGGTATTCCGCCGGCCACCAGTGCTGTTCTTCGAATGCTGTGGGCCGGATCTCAGAGAATCACCAGACGTAGCCGCTAGTCCCCTTACAAACGGCCCGGAACTGCCCCCACAATCTCAAAACCTGGGAACCGTGATAGGTTCGTTAATAGTTGCCGCCGAACATGTAACCGTGACAGTTTAGCCATGACCGACCCGTGGACAGTCGTCGTTGGCGTCAAACAGGTGCCGGACGAGGACGACGTGTCGATTGATCCCGACACGGGAACGCTCGACCGCGCCGACGCCGCGGCGATACTGAACCGACCGGACCGCAACGCGCTGGAGGCAGCCCTCCGGCTCAAAGACGAGGTGGACGCCCGCGTAATCGCGATGACGATGGGGCCGCCGATGGCAACGCCGGCGCTGGAGACGGCCGTAGCGATGGGCTGTGACGATGCGGTGCTGGTGACAGATCGGGCGTTCGGCGGCAGCGATACCTGGCCGACGAGTCTCGCGCTCGCCGAAACCGCGGAGTACCTCGGCGCCGACGTCGTCGTCTGCGGCGAGGAGACGACTGATTCGTCGACGGGGCAGGTGCCGCCGGGGATCGCCGCACACAACGACTGGGCGCAGTTGACGTACGTCGAGGAACTCGACCCGCTTCCCGACGACGAGCAACTGGCCGCGCGCCGCGACGTCGAGGGCGGGTACGAACGGGTCGTCGCGGACCTGCCGGTCGTCGTCGCCGTCGCGTACGGGGAGAACGATCCGCGACCCGCCGGCCTGCACCGGAAGATCTACGCAGAGACCGAGTTCGATCCCGTCGAACTCTCCGCCGACGATCTCGGTATCGACGAGGACACCGTCGGGCTCGCGGCTTCGCCGACGCAAGTCGGCGGGATGGAGACGGTCGATCCCGTCGCGCGCGAGCGCGAACGCGTCGAGACGCCGTCGGAACTGGTCGACGAACTCGCCGACGCGGGGGAGATCTAGATGCCGACCGCGAACGTCGACGACCACGAGGACGTCTGGGTGTTCGTCGAGGAACACGACGGCGACGTCGCGTCTGTCTCCTGGGAACTGCTCGCCGAGGCGCGCGAACTCGCGGCCGACCTCGACGAGGATCTCGTCGCGCTGGTGATCGGCGAGGACGTCGACGACGTCGCCCGAGAGGCGATCCAGCGCGGAGCGGATCGCGTACTCGTCGTCGACGATCCGGTGTTCGAGCCGTACCGCGCGGATCCGTACGGCGAACAGTTCCGGTACCTCGTCGAGGAGCGCGAGCCCGACGTCGTGCTCATCGGCGGGACCCACACCGGCCGCGACTTCGCCGGTCGGGTCGCCGTCCCCGCCCACGCCGGCCTCACCGCGGACTGTACGGAACTGGGGATCGACGAGGACGGGCACCTCGAAGCGCGGCGCCCGGCGTTCGGCGGGAACGTCCTCGCGACGATCAAATGCGAACGTCACCGTCCCCAGATGGCGACCGTCCGCGCGGGCGTCTTCGAGGCCGCCGAGCCCGACCCGGACCGCGACGGCGAGATCGAACGCGTCGACGTGGTCGTCGACGAGGAGGACGCGGTGACGTCCGTTCTCGAACGCGAGGTCGGGGACACGGCCGACATCACCGACGCCGACCGGATCGTCGCCGTCGGCGGCGGCGCCGAAGGTGATATCGAGCCCGCGATCGAGCTCGCCGAGGCGCTGGACGCCGAACTGGCGGCGAGTCGAAAAGCCGTCGACGAGGGGTGGATCGGCCATGATCGGCAGGTCGGGCAGACCGGTAAGACGGTCCGGCCGGACCTCTACGTCGCCGTCGGAGTCTCCGGCGCCGTCCAGCACGTCGAGGGGATGAACGACAGCGAGGTCGTGGTGGCGATCAACAGCGACCCGAACGCACCGATCTTCGAGCACGCCGACTACGGCATCGTGGGCGACCTCTTCGAGGTCTGCCCCGAACTGACCGACCTGCTCGAGGAAGCCGACGAGCCCGAGGAGGTGATCGCATGACCGCAGAGACAGCTCAGGATGACATGGACGGCGGGAGGCTTTCGCACGATCGAACGGTATCGGATCCGAACTACGACGGCGAGTTCGACGCCGTGGTCGTCGGCGCGGGGCTCGCGGGGAGCGCGGCGGCGATCACGATGGCCCGCGATGGGCTGGACGTGATCGTGCTCGAACGAGGCGTCTCGCCGGGCGCCAAGAACGTCTTCGGCGGCGTGCTGTACACGCCGACGATCCGCGAACTCGTCGACATCGACGACGCACCGCTGGAGCGCTACGTCGGCGAGAAGCGCTTCGGGATGCTCTCGGACGACGACGAGACCGCCGTCGCGCTGCGCCCCGGCGAGTGGCACGAGGAGCCTCACAACGACTCCTACACCGTGCTTCGCGGTGACTTCGACGAGTGGTTCGCCGAGCAGGCGGTCGAGGCCGGCGCGACGCTCGTCACCGAAACGACGGTGACCGACCTCCTCCGGGCGGACGACGGGACGGTCGTCGGCGTCGATACGGACCGCCCGGACGGCGAGCTCCGGGCGTCGATGGTGGTCCTCGCGGAGGGCGGCAACTCGCTGGTCAGCGAGGGTGCCGACCTGAAGGAGACGCCGGACCGCCGCGATGTCGCCGTCGCTGTCAAGGAGGTCCTGGAGTTTCCGGACAACGACGACGCGATCCAGGATCGGTTCCGGCTGTCGGGCGACGCCGGCGCCTCGTATCACTACTTCGGCGACGGCGCGGTCGGCGACGCGTTCGGCGGCGCGTTCATCTACACGAACGACGACACGCTCAGTGTCGGCCTGGCCTACCGGATCGAGGATGCCGTGTCGAGCCAGCCGAAACCCGAGCGAACCCTCAACCGGTTCAAGTCCCATCCCGCCGTCGCACCGCTCGTCCGCGGCGGCCGAACGGTCGAGTACACCGCCAAGACGATCCCCGAGGGCGGGGCCGACGCGATGCCGGATCTAGTCCACGACGGCGCGGTCCTCGTCGGCGACACCGCCGGGCTCGTACTCAACAACGGCGTCCACCTCGAGGGGACGAACATGGCCGTCGAGAGCGGCTATTACGCGGGTCAGGCGGTCGCGTCGGCGGTCGAAAACGGCCGAACAGACGCCGACGCGCTGCGGAGCTACTCCCGATCGCTGAACGACTCGTTCGTCGTCCAGAACCTGGAACGCTACGAGTGGCTGATGGAGACCGCGACGGAGGATCGCGACCTGATGTTTCGCGAACTTCCGCGCGCCATCGCCGACGCCGGCGGGGAATACTTCCGTATCGACCGCGAGCCGAAAGCGACCCACGCCGAGAACGCCAAGGCGCGCCTTCTCCGGACCGTCGGCGGCTGGCGGGGCGCCGCGAAACTGGCCTGGCGCTACCGGAAGGTGATCTCATGAGCACACAACCCCACGTCCCCGACGTCGACAACGCAACGCTCGAAGACCGACTCTACACTGTCAAGTACGAGGATCCCGGCGACTCGCATCTCGACGTTCGGATCCCGGGGTTCTGCGAGGAGCGGTGCACGACGGACGACTGCGTCGAGGTCTGCCCGGCGGACGTCTGGCGCAAGGAGGACGGCGACGAGGTGCCGACGATCGCCTACGAGAACTGTCTGGAGTGCGGTAGCTGTCGGTTCGCCTGCCCGTACGACAACGTCGTGTGGGAGTATCCCGAGAACGGCGCCGGCGTCACCTACCGATTCGGCTGAGCGACTGACGGCTGATCGGTTCGGCGGTGACTCCGGGGCCGGATCGATGCACGGTGGGACGAGCGAATCGATTCACCGGGGCTCACAACTCGGCGTGAGCTCCTGTGAAACCGGAAAAGCAGAAAATGATATCGTCGGCCGGTCAGCCGTCGCCGTCTGTTCCTGCCGGCTTACCACTTAGTGAGGGAGTCTTCCGCGAGGAAGTGCTCAATCTCGTGGGCGAACTCCTCGAGTTCCTCGAGCTGCTCGCGCAGCAGCTCCGAGGTCGCGTAGTCGCCGAGGTTCTCCGCGAGCTCGATGTGCTCGCGGACCCGCTCGATGATGTCGCCGTACATCACCTCGTCGTTTTTCATCATCGTGCGGACCTCGTAGATGTCCTCGGGCTCGGGCTCGACGGGCGAGCGCTCCTGGAAGTCCGCGGGCCGACTGACGGGGACGCCGCCCAGCGCCTGGACGCGCTCGGCGAGGTGGTCGGCGCCCTCGCTGGCGGTCTCGTAGGCCTCCTGGTAGAACAGGTGGAGGTCGCGGTACTCGGCGCCGTGGACCGTCCAGTGGTGCTTGCGGAGCTGGTGGTACAGCACCTCGGTCGCCGCGAGGTCGGTGTTCAGCGCGTCGATGAGCTGCTCCGCTTTGTCCTCGTCGATGCGCAGGGCGTTTTCTTCGACGGTGCCGAACTCCTGACGGACGGGCTTCTGGGTGCTCATTACGTTCGATACGTTCGCGCGCCATCCTCTTAAAGATTTCCTCTACTGAAAAAGTTCTTTGGCAACCCTAAAAAATTCTTCTCTGACTAATAACCCTCCTCGGCCGAAGTTACCCCCGCTTTCGTCGTCGAACACCGGCGTCACGGCGCGCGGACGACAACCTCGTCGTCAGTCACTGCACGGACGCGGTCGGCGTCGAGTCGGTACGTGTCGCCGTCGCGGTCCTTCCAGCCGAACCGAGCCTTGATCCGGTCCAGCGTGTCGGGGTCCGGATCCACCTCGAGTTCGTTGCCGGTGACGGCGGCGACTCGTCCGAGCCGGTTCGCGTCGCCGTCGACGATCGGTTTCCCCACGTCCCGTTCGGTCGGCTGAGAGCGGTCGCTGGTCATCGGTTCCCAGTCGTATCCTCGCGGTCCCAGTAAATAAGCGCGGGGCCCGCTACAGCGATCGGCACCTGACTGTGGGAAGCTGCAACGAACGGGGGCGATTGCACGGAATGTTCGAAAGAACCGAGGGATCTCCGAATGATCCAGCCCAGCGAGCCGTTGATCAGGGCGTATCTCGACGTGAAGGGAACGAAAAGGATTATTACTCGATGTTCCGTCCCGACTGACACGTAAATGAGTTGCAGGAACGGGGCGAGGCGGCGGTGGTGAGGTCGCGATGACCGACGACAACCGCGTTCTCTGTCTGAGCGTCGACGCCGACGCGGCCGACCGGATCGCCGCCCCGCTGGAGTGGTCCTACCCGCGGATCACCGTGATCGGGACCGCAAGCCCCGACGAGGGGATCGCCCACATCGAGAACGGCGGGCTCGACAGCGTCGTCACCGATCGGGCGACGCTACGGGAGCGACCGGACCTGTGTTCGACGCTTCGGCGACGCCATCCGGAACTCTCCGTCCTCGTGCTCGCTCCCTACGACGCCGAACCGGGGAGCGGGACGGCGCTGGCGGAGGTCGTCGACTTTCTCGACGGCGTCGACGACGAGGCGTTCGGGGGCTGGGTCGCCAACGCCGTCGTCGCCGGGCCCGACACCGACGACCCGCCTGGCGGTAACAGGCCCGAAGACGTCGTGCGCGACGTCAGGCACGGACTCGTCGACGCCACGTCGCCGCTGGATATCGAACACGCGGTCTGCGACCAGCTCACGATGGGCGGCCGCTACGCGTTCGCGTGGGTCGGCGAGTACGATCCCGGCGAGCGGCAGGTGGTCCCGTGGGTGACGAGCGCGGCGGCCGACGACTGGCCGACCTCGAGGACGTTCGGCATCGGAACGGGGCCGACCTCGACGGTGCTCGAACGGGTTCTGCGAACTCGCGAAACGCAGGTCGTCGACGACATCGACACCCACGCCGAGGACGTTCCATGGCGCGAGGTCGCGGTCGATCGGGGCTGTACGGCCGCGATGTTCGTCCCGCTGACCGCCGACGGCGAACTGCGGGGCGTCCTCGGGGTCTACACGGACGCCGACTGCGGGCTCCGCGACGTCGATCGCGGCGCGATCGAAGAGATCGGCGAGACGACCGCTCACGTGCTCGATACGATCGCGATCCGCGGCGAGTACGACCAGCAAGAGCGCGTCCTCCGGCGGTACGAGCGCCTCGTCGAGGCGGTCGGCGACGGGATGTACGCGCTCGATTCCGGCGGCCACTTCATGACGGTCAACAACGGGCTGCTGGAGATGACGGGCTACACCAGAGAAGGGCTGCTCGGCGAGCACATCTCCGTCCTGCTCGACGAGGAGGACGTCGAACGACGGCGCGAGACGATCGATCGCCTCCGCGGCGCCGCGGACGACGAGACGGAAGCTCTGGAGATCACGATCGGGCGGAAAGACGGCGCGAGCGTCCCCTGCGAGAACCGGATCGCGCTGCTGTCCGGCGAAGACGAGCACGGAGGCACCGTCGGCGTCATCCGCGACATCACGGAGCGCAAGAAGCGCGAGCGGGAGCTGGAACGCCAGAACGAGCGCCTCGAGGCGTTCGCCGGGATCGTCAGCCACGACCTCCGCAATCCGCTGTCGGTCGCCCAGGGGTATCTCGACATCGTCGCCGAACGCGCCGGCGAGATCGAGGCGCTGCGGAACGTCCGCGACGCGCTCGACCGGATGGAGGACATCATCGGCGACGTGCTCGCGCTCGCGCGCCACGGCCAGACAGTCACGGAGACCGAACAGCTGACGCTGCGGGGCGTCGTCGAGGACGCCTGGTCGAACGTCTCGACCGCGGACGCCGCGCTGGAGATCGAAGCGTCCGGGCCGATCGCGGCGGACCGCTCGCGACTGCTCCGGTCGCTGGAGAACCTGTTCCGGAACTCGATCGAACACGGCGCCGAGGACGTGACGGTCCGCGTCGGACTGCTCGACCGAACCTCGCGAGACGCCAACGACGAGGACGCCTCGGCGCGCTCGACCGGGTTCTACGTCGAGGACGACGGCCCGGGGATGCCCGCTGAGATCCGCGAACACGCGTTCGAGTCCTCGTTCAGCACCTCCGACGAGGGGCTGGGGATCGGCCTGTGGGTGGTTCGCGAGGTCGCCAGCGCCCACGGCTGGACGGTCGAGGCGACCGAGAGCGTCTCGGGGGGTGAGGGAACCGACGGTTCGCGATCCTCGGAAGACGAGCGGAGCGAGTCTTCCGGTGGCGCCCGCTTCGAGTTCGGCGACGTGCGCGAGCGGCCGGAGTGACGGCATCGACGCGAGCAACCCGAGCGGCGGCGCCGACGCGAGGAATCCGACCCTCGGGCGACCGCCGCGACCAGAACCTCCTTGCGGTTCCGGTCCCTAGCCGTGCGCGATGACAGACCCCGCGTCAGGACGCGGTATCTCTCGCCGCGAGTTCGCGAAAGCCGCGGTCGCGATCGGCGGCGCGTCGGCGTTCGCGGCCTGCACCGAGCGCGAGCGGGCGCCGGAGATCCCGACGGGCCCCGACGACGTCTCCGACTACCCCGAGCGACAGCACGCGTGGAACGAGGCGATCGCGACCGACGAGCACGGCAACGACGTCCCTCCGCGACACCACGTCCTCGTCTTCTTGAACGTCCCCGGCGACGGAACGCCGAGCGACGAGGACCGCGAGCAACTCGAAGCTGCGCTCCGGAACCTCGAACGAACCTACCGGCGCGACGCCGAAGGGCTGCTGTTCACGGTCGGCTACTCGCCCTCGTACTTCGAGCGGTTCGACGCCGCGCTGCCCGAGTCGGTCGGCCTCCAGGAACCCAGAGCGCTGACCGAACTGGAGGACCCGGAGCTCGATCGGCAGGACGTCGTCGTCCACCTGGCGAGCGACTACGCGCAGGTCGTGATCGGCGCCGAGGAGGCGCTGGTGGGCAACCGCGAGGAGCTCAACGGCGTCGAGATCACCGAGGACGTGAGCGGCGTCCTGGAGAAGGCCGACCGGCGAACCGGCTTCATCGGCGACGGGCTGCCGGCGGAGAATCAGGACGTGGCGGGCATCCCCGATTCGGAGCCGGTACCGGAGGACACGCCGCTGTACATGGGCTTCGAGTCCGGCTTCGAGAAGAACCAGGCCAGCGAGGACCGCGTCTCGATCGCCGAGGGGCCCTTCGCCGGCGGGACGACCCAGCAGCTCTCGAAGATTCGCCTGAACCTCCAGCAGTGGTACGAACAGGACAGCCGCGAGCACCGCGTCGCCTCGATGTTCTGCCCGGCCCACGCCGAGGAGGGTCGGGTCGAGGGAACCGGCGAGAACCTCGGAAACGACAGCGGCGTCGGCGAGTGCGCCGAGGACGTGATAGAGGACGCCAGCGAATCGGGCGTCGTCGGTCACGCCCAGAAGGTCGCCCGCGCTCGCGACGATGACGACTCGCCGCTCATGCTCCGCCGGGACTTCGACTCGACCGACGGCGGCGCCGCGGGGCTGCACTTCCTCTCCCTGCAGCGCTCGATCGCCGACTTCGTCGAGACGCGCGAAGCGATGACCGGCAACGACGTCGCCGAGAACACGGCCGTCGGCACCACGACGAACAACGGCATCAAGCGCTACATGACGGTGACCCGGCGCGGGAACTTCCTGCTCCCGCCGCGATCCCGGCGCGCCCTGCCGACGCCGCAGCCCGACGCCTGAGCGGCGCCGACGGTCGGCACCTACCCGCACGGGTCGCGACGACGATGGCTGTTCAGTGACGCCGATTCCGGGCGATGACGCCGACAGCGACGCGATGGCGACGCCGCGGCGGCGGCGGAATCAGAATTGATATCCGGGGTCGCTCGCTACGAGGCCGTATGGAGCGACGCCAGTTTCTCGCCGCCGCGGGCGCCGTCGGTGTCGGAGCCACCGCGGGCTGTTCGGGCCTGTTCGAGACCGACGAGAACACCGAGGAGTCGGGCGGCGAGCCGGCGCTCGTCGAGAACCGCCCCAAAGCGGTGTACTACCCCACGCATCGAGAGGGAATGAAGATGGTCGGGATGGGGATGGCCGGCGACCTCTCAGTCGGGCTGATGTACTCCTACCCCCACCGGTTCTGGACGATGGAATCGGGGGGAACGAATCAGGTCGATATCCGCGAAGAGGACGACGTCCACCTGATGGTGACGCTGTGGGACGCCGACACCGAAACCGTGCTGCCGGTCGACAGCGGCGTGAGCCTGCGGATCGAGCGCGACGGCGAGATCGTCTCGACCAAGTCGCCCTGGACGATGCTCTCCCAGAACATGGGCTTTCACTACGGCGACAACTACGCGCTCGACGGCGACGGAACCTACACCGTTACCGTGAACCCCGGCAGCATCACGGCGCAGCTGCTCGGCGCGTTCGAGGGGAAGTTCGAGGACCCCGGCTCCGCCGAGATCGAGTTCGAGTACGCGCAGGCCACCCGGGACTCGATCCCCTACGAGACGTTCGAGGACCAGCAGGGGACCGAGGGCGCGCTCGATCTGATGCCGATGGACGACACGCCGGTGTCGACCGTCCCGCCCCGCGCGGACCTGCCCGGCACGGTCGTCGGCGAGGGCACGAGCGGCGACGCCGCCGTCCTCGCGACGGCGATCGAGGAGCCGTCGTTCGCCGACGCGCCGGCGTACTTCGCCGCGTCGCCGCGGACGCCGTACAACGACATCCCGCTCCCGACGATGGGGCTGTCGGCGACGATCGAGCGCGACGGCGAGGCGGTCTACGACGGCTCGCTCGACGCCGCGCTCCACCCCGATCTGGGCTATCACTACGGCGCCGCGGTCGACGGCGTGCAGTCGGGCGACGCCGTGACGATCACCGTCGACACGGTGCCCCGGATGGCGCGCCACGAAGGGTACGAGACGGCGTTTCTGGAGATGCCGCCGGTCGAGTTCGCGGCGGAGTGAGCCGGGAGTTCCGGGAACGAACGGCCCCGACTCACGCGGCGACCGGTCGCGAGATAGTCCACAGCGAGACGACCGTGTAACCGACCATCAGCGCCGCGAGCGGGGCGTGGACCCGTAGCGCCGAGCGCTCCGACGGCGCGTACTCGACGACGACCGCGTGAGCGGCGACGACCGCGACGAGGTGGCCAGCAACGATCAGGAGCACCTGCGACGCCCAGAACCACTGCACCGACAGCCACGACAGCGGCGCGATCGGGGCGGCCGCCGGCGAGACGTACCCCCCGACGAGCTGCCCGGCGTTCCTCACGACGAACGGGTAGTTGTGGCCGATCTCGTAGGCGACCGCGATCGGGAGCAGCGTGGGCGCGAACGCGAGTGCGGCGGGACGCCAGCCGGGCGATCCGGCGGCGCGGACGGTCAGCGCGGCGACGCCGACGAACGCGCCCACGAACAGCGCGACGCCGAGGAGGTACAGCAGCACGCTCGCCTGCGGGCCGAGCCCGGTCGCGCCCCGAAGCGAGAAGAGGATACTCCGGTACTCCGGCGTCCTGGTGAAGGCGTCGAAGCTGACCGTGTACACCGCGGCGACGGTCACGGCGACCGCGCCGAGCGAGCGCGCGGGGACCGTACAGCCCCGCCACGGCGGGCGCAGGCCGACCGCGTACGCGTCGTCCACGGAGCGCACGTCGAGCGGGGCGACGCGCCCGAACAGCCGATAGAGCACGGCGAGTGCGTCGGCCCGCCGGAACCACGTCCGGCCGAACGCCAGTCCGCCGGCGAGCATGGCGACCGCGTAGCCGAGCACGAGCACCGCGGTACCGACGGGCGAGCGCGGGAGCACGGTGAGGTTCTCCGCGATCCCGACCCAGGCGAGCAGGCCGACCAGCGCCGGCCACTCGCCGAGGCGTTCGGGGTAGCTCGCGAGCGCGATCTCCGCGCCCTCGATCCGCGCCAGCGCCTCGTACACCGTCCGCCAGGGCGAGAGTGTCGGCCAGGGGTCGCCGACCAGCGCGGCGAGCAGTGCGACGCCCTTGAGCCAGACGGCCCAGACGAACAGCGTCGCGACGTTCTCGGCGGGCGTCTGCGGGCCGACAAAGCCGACGGCGACGGCGAGCGCGACGACCGCGAAAAAGCCGACGCGGGCGACCGCCGCGACGGCGTCGCCGATCGGCGCCGGAATCCGGACCGATCGGGGCGGCGCGCTCGCCGCGGCAGAGTCGGCGTCGAGCGAAGCGGCGGCATCGGCGTCGAGCGAGGCGGACCGCGATCGGGTGAGCGCGAGCAGGACCGCCGTGCCACCGACCGTCGCGGCCGCCGCGCCGAACAGCAGCCACAGGGGGATCGGCGCCTCGAAGCGCGTCCCGCCGACCTGGTGTGCGCTCGCGGTGCCGGACGTCGAGAGGACCGCGAGTGCGACGCCGAAAACGACGCGTCGAAGCGGGGGGCGACATCCGGTCACGGTCACGCCTCGTAGTTCAGCGCGACGACGCGCCCGTCGCCGTAGATCGCGAGGATTTCCTCGTCGCCGTCGCCGTCGAGATTGCCGAGCGTCGCTGGCGCCCAGACCGCGACGTCGCGTTCGTAGGAGGCGAGTTCGTCGCCGTTCGAGGGGTCGAGCACCGCGACGACGCCGGCCGCCGACGGAACGACGAGCTCCGGGCCGCCGTCCCCGCCGACGTCGCCGAGGCTCGGTTCCGGCACGATGGTGTCGTCCCCGACGGCGATCGTCGTCTCCCACTCGCGCTCGCCCGACGCCGCGTCGAGCGCGAGCACCCGTCCGCCGCGGACGGCGACGTACAGTTCGCTCGCGCCGTCGCCGTCACCGTCGCCGACCGCGCGGATCGCCGGGTCGGCCTCGGTCCGTTCGGTCCAGATGCGCCGGTCCGTTTCGGGGTCGATCGCGGTGACGACGCCGCCGTCGTTACCCACGTCGGTCGCGACCAGCTCCGGTCGGCCGTCGCCGTCGACGTCGGCGTCGACGAGCGAGCGCGCCGTTGCGTCGAACCGTCGCTCGACCGAGCCGTTCATCGCCAGCAGATAGGTTCCTTCGTCGCTGCCGACGGCGATCTCGGTCGAGCCGTCGCCGGTGAAGTCGCCGACCGCCGGCCCGGCCCAGACGGTGCCGTTCAGCGCGCGGTGCCACAGCGGCGTCCCGTCGGACGCGACCGCGTAGGCGTTGCCGCGGAAATCGACCGCGACGACCTCCTCGCCGGGGTCGTCGGTGAGATCGACGAGCGCGGGGCGGCTGTAGCCGATGGTCTCGAACTCGCGGTCCCAGAGTTCCGACCCGTCGGTTCCGTCGTAGGCCACGAGCGCGTTCCGTCCCGTCCCCACGAGGACGTCGGGCGCGCCGTCGCCGGTCACGTCCGCGATTCTCGGATCGGAGAACGTGTGGATGTGGCAGTGCTCGACCGGCATTCCGGCCCGCCAGTCGATCCCGCCAGTCGCGCCGTCGAGCGACGTCAGCGCACACGAGGTCGACGTCATGCTCGCGTCGTCGCCGACGTCGTTGATCGGCGCGATCACGTCCGCGCCGTCCGCCCGCTCGACGACCGCGACGGGGTGGTGGTTCCCCGAGTGGTCGCGAGCCGTGTCGCTGACCCACTGCTCTTCGAGGGATCCGCCGTCGCCGGCGAACTGCACGAGGCCGACGACGAGGCCCGCCACGAGCACGGCGAACACCAGGGCGACGGCGACGGCCGTGGTTCGCTTCATCGGCAGAACTTGTCGGTCGGCGTCGAAAAAGGCTCCGTGTTCGGGACCGGGGACGCCGACGGCGTCGCGACGCCGTTTTCACGTCAGGACGCCGTAGTGTCGCGCATGACTCCGGAAGAACTCCGTGCCGACGTTCCGGCGCTCGACGAGACCGCGTACATGAACTTCGGCGCGAGCGGGCCGAGCCCCCGCCGCGTCGTCGACGCGGCCGAATCCTGCCTGGAGCACCACGAGTTCGAGGCGCCCGTCGCCGAGGGGATGTACCCCGCGGCGTTCGACCTGTACGACGACGTTCGCGAGCGCGTCGCCGGCCTGCTGGGCGCCGACGCCGACGAGATCGCGCTCACCCAGAGCACCACCGACGGGATCAACCGGATCGCCGGTGCGCTGGAGTGGGCGGAGGGTGACGTCGTGGTCAGAACCGACCTCGAACACCCCGCCGGCATCCTCCCGTGGGAGCGCCTTCAGCGCCGCCGCGGCGTCGAGGTGCGGGTCGTCGAGACCGACCGGGGCCGGATCGACGTCGAGGAGTTCCGCGAGACCGTCGAGGGCGCGAAACTGGCCTGCTTCAGCGCGCTCTCGTGGAACTACGGCACTCGCCTCCCGGTCGGCGAACTGGTCGACGCCGCCCACGAGGCCGGCGCGCTGACGCTCGTCGACGCGGTTCAGGTCCCCGGCCAGGCGCCGCTGGACGTCGCCGAGTGGGACGCCGACGCCGTCGCCGCGGCCGGCCACAAGTGGCTGCTGGGCACCTGGGGCGCCGGCTTTCTGTACGTCGACGCCGACGCCGCGAGCGAGCTCGAACCGGGGGCGGTCGGCTACCGGAGCGTCGAGGAACCCGATTCCGACGACTGGCAGTTCCAGGACGGCGCGGCGCGCTTCGAGGTCGGGACGACCAGCCCGGCGCCGTACGCCGCGCTCGGCGAGGCGATCGACGTCTGCGAGGAGCTCGGCGTCGAGGCGATCGAGAATCGGATCGGACGCCTGGCCGGCCGGCTCGCCGACGGCGTTCCAGCGGATCGCCTGTTGAGCCCCGCCGAGCCGGAGTCCGGGCTCGTGACGATCGACGTCGACGACCCCGAGGAGACCGTCGAACGCCTCAAAGACGCGGGGATCGTGATCCGCGACCTGCCGTTTCCGGAGGCGGTCAGGGCGTCGGTCCACGCCGTCAACACCGAGGAGGACGTCGACCTGCTGCTCGACGCGCTCGACGAGGAGTGGTGAACCCGCGGGGCGGACGCAGCGATGCGGCTGCGGATCGGACGTTGCTGCGTCGCTACGGTTCGAGCAGTTCGATCAGGTTGTCGTCCGGGTCGCGAACGAAGAGGATGCGCGTTCCGCTCTCGGTGGTCTGTGGCTCGCTCAGCGTCTCGACGTCCTCGGGAAGCTCCTCGTAGGTCGCGTCGAGGTCGTCGACCTCCAGCCCCAGGTGCTTCGCACCGGCCTGATTGATCGCGCCGCCCGTGGCGTCCTCCCCCTCGGGCTCGTACTCGACGAGTTCGACGCGAGCGCCGTCGGCGTCGAGGTGTGCGAACGTTCCGGCGGCACCCTCGACGCCGACGCCGGTGGCGAACTCCTCGCCCGACACCGAGAAGCGGGCGAGCACGTCGAGGCCGAGCACGTCGCGGTAGAACTCGATCGATCGGTCGAGGTCGGTCACCGTCACGCCGAAGTGGTGTGCGCTGGGGCCGGTCATATCGGAGAAGCGGCGTGCCGCCCGAAAACGGCTTCGACTCGGGGCCGAACCGGTACAGTCCTCGCGTCGACGGGACGCCGCTGCTCGGTCAGTTCGCGCCCAGCACGAGCACGAGGCGCTCGTCCTCGAACATCCGGTCGATCTGCTCGCGGGGGAAGTGGCCGTCGCAGTCGTCCCCGACGAACGCGACGTGCTCGTCGGTCGCTTCGGTGACGGTTGCCAGCGAGTCGCCCGACCGGTGGCGGTACAGCACCGTCGTTCCGGGTTCCAGCGCCGCCGAACTCAGATTGAGATACTCGCTTCGAGCTGCGTCCATGCTCCCACCGCAACCCGTGGGTGGCATGGCTCTTGTGGCCGCCGGTCGCCGCCACATCTTCTTGAGGACGCCGACCGACAGTCCGAGTGTGAACGTGCTACTCGCAGGCTCGCACGGCCAGGTCGGCCGACACGCGACCCGTATCCTCGCCGCGAGCGACCACGACGTCCGGGGAATGGTCCGCGACGAGTCGCAAACGTCGGAGATCGAGGATCTGGGGGCCGAATCGGTCGTCGCGGATCTCACCGAGGATATCTCGCACGCCGTCGAGGGCGTCGACGCGGTGATCTTCGCCGCGGGCTCCGGCGGCGAGGACGTGTGGGGCGTCGATCGCGACGGCGCGATCGACCTCGTCGACGCCGCGGAGGCCGAGGACGTCGACCGGTTCGTGATGCTTAGCTCGATCAACGCGGATCAGCCCGAGAACAGCCCGGAAGCGCTGCGTGAGTACCTCCGGGCGAAAGCGGAGGCCGACAAGTACCTGCGGGCGAGCGACCTGACGCACACGATCATCCGGCCAGGACCGCTGACGAACGATGGCGGCACCGGCCGGATCCGGACCGGCGCCGATCTCGATCGGGCCGACGTCGAGATCCCGCGCGAGGACGTCGCCCGGACGCTGGTCGCGGCGCTCGGGACCGAGAGCACGTACGGCGAAACGTTCGAACTCGCGACGGGCGAACAGTCGATCGAGGAGGCGTTGGGAAGCCCGTTATCGGAGTGAATTTCGGGACGGTGGTAGACGCGCCGCTACTCGTCCCGCGCTAAAACCGTCGGCGCTGCAGCTGCGGATCGGTTGTCGAACGAGTCGCTCTCCAAGACGCGCGTCGGCGCAGTAGTCTCAACGAGGGTCTGTTCCGGCCGGTGGCCGGGTGTACCAGAGCGCCAGGAGAATCAACACGCCCTGCAGCGGGAGTCGCCCCCAGCGAACGAGAGCGGATGGGTCGCCGCCGCCCGGCAGTCCTTCGATGACGACTCCGTGAGTCGCCATGTAGACGTTCGCCGGGAAGATCGCGACGAGTAACGCGACCGTCGCCCATGCCGCGTACCGTCGCGTTCGGGGGAGCAGTAGCCCGATCCCGACGGCGATTGGTCGTCTCGCCCGTGGGGGAGACTACAGTATCAGTCGTCGTCCGACCGATGCCGGAGCCACCCCGTGAGAAGCGCAATCAATCCGGCTAAGGCACCGCTCGTGAACGAGAATCCGGGGGTGCTAGTGTCCGGCTCGGAGGTGCCATTTGCTGGTTGAGTAGACGGGTCCGTCGTGTTGTCTGTGGATGGGTCGTCCGTCGGTGACTGCGTGCCGTTTTGCGTGGTCGTCCCTTTTTGCGACGATTGTATCGTACGAACAGCCTCCGAGCCGAGGACCGACAGCTGATTGCCGACAATCTGTTCAGCGTTTTCGTCCCTGTCTGCCAGGAAGTGGTAGCGGTGCATGCCAAAGAGCGTGACACGACCGCTACCGTGGTTCGCCGTAGCATACATTTCAGATCCGGCGGCAGACCCCTCGGCGTCGCTTCGCGACCCGAGTGGTTCTTCCTGGTGGAACCACGCGTCAGAGTCCTCGGGGAGGCTGGCGAGGACTGTCGATTCAGAGGGACGGTCCATAATGGGCGTTCCTAGGCTAAACTCAATCTCCGAGACACCGCGTGTGAGTAGGTGGTTCGGATGCGTAGGGTCTACTCGAGCGTTCGCCCCCTCGGGGAAGACGACGGGTCGACCCTGGAACCGGAAGCCAAAGGGCTCAGTCAACGCGTCGATACCGTCGTCGACGCCACCGCGGGCGAGCACGAGTAAACTCCCACCGTCGTCGACGAATGATTCAGCCGCTGCGATTTCCTCTTCGGAGAACTGGTACTGCGCCCCGCGATAGGCGAGTGCTGGCGGGACGACGAGGACATCAAGTTCACTGAGTACGTTCTGGTCCCAGCTATCAAGCATCCGGAAGTCGTACTGAGAAAAGGCCTCGCGGAGCGGGCCGAACGGGTCGTCGCCGTCGAGTGACTGCTGGCCGTGACCCATGTCGATGCCGATGACGGGCTGGCGGTGGGCCTCAGTCAATTTTTCACTTGCAGTTCGGGCTGCATCCAGTGCCTTCTCGTACGCGTTCGCTTCGAGGGCGGTCTCCGCGGCGTCGTGGTACACCTCGGCGCTGACGAACGCGTCTGCCCAGTCACGACCGTCCTCGCTGGCGGCGGCCAGTTCGCTCCTAACGGCTTCGGTCTGTTCACGAGCGTTCGCTTCGGTGTCTGCGTTTACGAGCGCATCGGCCGAGGGAGTGAGGACGACAAACCCCCAGTCGGTGAGTTCCGGAACTGTGACTCTTATCTTCTGGCCGTCATCCGTCACCGAGAGGTCCATGCTGCCCGTTGGTGCGTAGTACCGGGCGGCCTCAACCGTGAAGTCGGGTTTCGAAATCAAGAGTGAAACGTCGGTTTTCGACTCGAACGTGTCTGTCTCAACCGTGTAGTCGTAGTTGAGAACGTGGATGACAACCCGTTCAGGCTCTGATTGGACGTGTCGACTCACGGAGAGCGTCGGATCGTCGATTCTCGTCACTGACTGAACGCTCGCTGATTCAAGCGTGTCCCGTAGTTCGCCGACGGTCTCCCCGCGCTGGTTTTTAACGGCACCGGGGTCGCCCGAGAGGACGGTCGCTCTATCGTGCTCGAAGACAGCTGCGGTGTCGTCTCTGGGTTCATACATCCCGTCGCGTGAAGGTGGCGATCCACTGGTGATGACGTGGCCGCCGTCACCGAGGTACGTTTCGAGTGCCGTCAGCTGGGTGTCGGTGATGCTGTCGACGCTGGGGAGGACAACTGCATCGTACTCGCGCAGCCGATCGAGTTGGTCACCGTCGTCCCAGAGGCGGGGGTGCCCAAAGACGAGTATATCGTATGGTATCTGTGCCTCCCGGAGGAGTGTCGTCGTCCCGATGAAAGACGCGACACGTGGGCTGTCGTCTGCCTGTCCCACGTTCCATTGCGGTTCATGATTCCAGAGCAACGTCGGGAGCGACCACACTACCGCGACACGGGTGTCGGGTTCGATATCGTCGAGGAAACGTTCGTGCGTCCAGAGGAAGTCAACAAACGACTGCAACCGCTCTGGTACCGTCCCGTCCGGATGAATCCAGTTGGTGAGCGTCTGATTGACGGAGTACGCGGCCCCGCTCGTGAGGGGTATCTTCATTCGTGCGCCCATCGCGTACGACTCTGCGATTTGGAACCGTTTGAAGCTCGGGTACTGTTTCTCGGGGTCGAAGCCGTCGAGATCGGATTCACTTTGCGCGGCGAGGGTCCCCTTTGCGGTGGCGGGCTTCGAGAATCGACCGATGGCCCGCTCCAGTTTGTAGTGATAGTCGATGGGCGGGTCAACCCGGGGGAAGTGTTCGACGTGAATAAAGTCGAAGTGGTCACCGACGTACACGTTCGCAGCCTGGGGATGACCGAAATTTCCCATGAAGTGGTTCCCGTAGAGCTTGATATCGCCGGCGTCCATCCGCTCCGGAAACAGCTCGTGGAGTTGCTCTCGGCAGGTCCTGAAGAACTCCTTGATGCCACGATGATGGTGGAGGAGGTATTCACGGAACACTGCGTCCTCAAACGGGTCACCGCCGTTGCCCGGAGCGATCCCCTCGTCGCGGAGGTAGCCCCGGATGTCAAACGACGTGGGGTCGTCGATACCGAGCTCTTGCCGGCGGCTCTCTGAAAGCGATTCGAGGTGTTTCCTGAACGCGTCCCGCGCCCAAGCTGAGAAGTCGAGTCCTTGGAAGCGGAAGGGGCCGATGCCGTCTATCCAGAACGTCGAGTAGCCCACTGACAGCCGTTTTCGGGCGATGTACATCAGGATATCAACAGCACCTGGTGCAAATACGGACGGGATACCGTTCGTCTCGAAGGCGTACTCGATGCTGTGTGGCGTCCCATCAAACTGCTTAGCGAGTAGGTCTTTCGGGTGCTCAACGGGGGAGCCGTCCGGGAACTGCCAGTCGTAGGCATCGAAGACAGCCTGGTACTTTTCCGCTGCATCGTCGTCCGGGATGTTGATTGTGACGTTGCGGCCGACAGTTCCGGAGAGGCCGGTCTCTAGCGAGTATGCCAGCTGTGCGTTCTGGCTCTTGTACGTCCGAATGTCGCCCTCGTCGAACGACATTATCGAATCCCAGTCGACCGTATCGGGATGGAACCTCTGAATGGTCCGTAGCCGATCGCGGTGCGAAACCGGCTTCCAACCATTGACCGGCGGTACGGTGAAGTACTGGTCGCCGAACTGTGTGATGAGGAACGGGTTGTCGGGGTACGAAGGGAAAGGCACCGCCATCCCCTCATCCGAACTGTTGGAGGTGCGGTCCGTCCAGACACCTGTTCCGCCGAGTGAATCGCGCTCAAACTCGAGCCAAAAGGGTACCCCTACCGTTCCAGCGACGCTACCAAGCATCGCTCGCCGCGGGAGTCCTGAACTACTGTCGTCCGTGCCATCGGCCTCGTCGGTCATCGTAGAATAACCGACACGTTGTTGTCGGAGTTATTATAAATATTGGCTCTGAACGGGTGTGCTGAATCCACACTTTGTATTCAGCATGAGCTTTCTGACAGTCCGTAGTCAGTTCCCGACCCGAGGACTCCTACTGGAGCAACGGCCGCTGCATCGATCGGCGATTGATTTTCTCCGTGCCGACCGGTCAGACCGTACGCGAATCCCTCGGTGATACCATCTCGTTCGGCTATCGAACGAAAGCATCGAGGGTGTGTTCGATTGAAGAGGAATACCGCTGCTGTCTGGTGATTACACCCCTCGAAACATGGGCGCTGCAGGATTTGAACCCGCGACAGCTTGGTCCGAAGCCAAGTACTCTGTCCAAACTGAGCTAAGCGCCCTCGATACTTCGTCCGGCCGAGACGAATTTAAACCCACTGATTTCCCTGTACGGGGACCGGGCCATTTATTCGGGGGCGGTCGGACAGTAGCGGGTATGAGTGTCGGAGCCCGGATTCGGGGCTACGTCGAGGTGACGCGGCCGGGGAACGCGGTCGCGGCCGGCGTGTTGACGTTCGTAGGTGCGTTCGTCGCCGGCGGCGTCGTCGACCGGCCGATCGACGCCGGGGCGGCGATCGCGGCCACGATGCTGGCGACCGGCGCCGGGAATGCGATCAACGACTACTTCGACCGGGAGATCGACCGCATCAATCAGCCCGATCGGCCCATCCCGCGGGGAGCCGTGAGCCCGCGGGGCGCGCTGGCCTTTAGCCTGGCGCTGTTCGTCGGCGCGATCGCGCTGGCGCTGACGCTGCCGCGGCTCGCGCTGGCGATCGCGGCGGTCAACCTGCTCGCGCTGATCGCGTACACGAAACTGTTCAAGGGGCTGCCCGGGGTCGGCAACGCTGTAGTGGCGTACCTCGGCGGGAGCGCGTTCCTGTTCGGCGGCGCTGCCGTCGGGAACGTCGGTCCGTCGGCCGTGCTGTTCGCGCTCGCCGCGCTGTCGACGCTGACCCGCGAAATCGTCAAGGACGTCGAAGACGTCGCCGGCGACCGCGAGGAGGGGCTCAACACTCTCCCGATCGCGATCGGGGAGCGCCGTTCGCTCCACGTCGCCGCCGCGCTGCTGGTCGTCGCCGTCGCGGCGAGTCCCTTGCCCTACCTCCTCGAAATCTTCGGCGCGGCGTACCTCCTCGTCGTGGTGCCGGCCGACGCCGTGATGCTGGTGGCAGTGGCCAAAAGTTACACCGATCCGACCGCCGGTCAGCAGTACCTCAAGTACGGAATGTTCGTCGCTGCGCTGGCATTCGTGGTCGGTCGCACCGTCGTCGTCGCAGGGGCGCAAGCGTAGGGTCTCGGCGCGCAGGCGGCAAGAATCCGGTCCGACACTCGGGTAATCAAAAGTAATATATGGCGGTCACTGTAGGTTATCATCAAGACTCTCCGCGACACGACAGCCGACGTCAGGCTGTCGCCGGCACACGAGGGATACTATGTATGACTTGGCTGACGTCCTCCCGGACGCTGAACTCGATCCCGGCACGAATCTCCTGATCACCGGGCCACCGATGGCGGGGAAACGCCGTCTTGCGCTCGACATTCTCGCGAACGGGACCGAACAGGGAGAAGGTGCAATCGCAGTTACGACCAAGGACGGCGGGGACAAGATCCTCGACGAGTACGAGAAGCGCGTCGAGGGCATCGAGGGCAAGCCGGTGGGGATCGTCGACTGCGTCACCAAGCAACGCGGCGTGAGCAACGTCGAGGATAGCCCTCAGCTGAAGTACGCCTCCTCTCCGGTCGACATGACCGGGATCGGGATCAAGCTCTCGGAGTTCCTCCAGGAGTTCTACGAGCGCCGCGGGCTCACCAAAAACCGCGTCCTCCTTCACTCGGTGTCGACGCTGCTGATGTACTCGGATCTCCAGACCGTCTTTCGCTTCCTGCACGTGTTCACCGGGCGCGTCCAGAGCGCCGACGCGCTCGGACTGTACGTGATCGACTCGACCGCTCACGACGACCAGACGATGAACACGCTCAAGCAGTTGTTCGACGGCGTCATCGAAGTCAGCGAGGAGGACACCCAGCCGCCGACGCTCCGGATCGCCTAATCGGCGACCGCTCCCGAGATGTTCCCTCACCAGCGTTTTCTCCCTGCGACGCCTTCGTTCACGCATGGCATCTGACGAGGACGGTGCGATCGAGACCGCACTGGACGCGGACGTGATCGCCGTCGTGGGCTGCTCGTCGACACCCGGCAAGGACGCCCACGAGATCCCGAACTACCTGATCGAGCACGGCTACGACGTGATTCCGGTCAACCCCTACGCCGACGAAATCTTCGGGCGGCGGGTCTACGACTCGCTTGCCGACGTCGAGGAGACGATCGACGTCGTCGACGTGTTCCGGCCAAGCAAGGAGGTCGCCGGCATCGTCGACGAGGCGGTCGACCGGGACGACGTCGAGGTGATCTGGACGCAGCTGGGCATCAGCGACGACGCCGCAGCATCGCGAGCGCGCGAAGCCGGCAAACTAGTGGTGCAGGATCGCTGCATCAAGGTCGAGCACGGCAAGCGCAAACGGTAGAACGCGAGACTAGAAGCGCGCTGAGAGCGCAGATCTGCGGGCCGACGCCGTATCGCGGTTCGTTCGCCCGTCGATCAGACGTCGGCGCTCGGCGTCCCGGACTCCGCGGACTCGTTCGGTTCTCCGGACTCGTTCTCCGCGTCAGTTCCGGTCGATGACTCCGACTCGACGTCGCTCTCGGCCTCGTCGATAGCAGCGTCGGCGAGCACCTGATCGGCGTCGATCCCCTGCTCTTCGGCGATCGCCTTCAGCAGGACGAGCTGTTTCTCCGAGTCCGTCTCGAGCGCCGAGACGCGCTCGTTGGACTCCTCGACCTGCCGTTCGAGCGAGATGACCCGCTCGCGAACGTCCTTGAGCTGCGCGTAGAGTTTTTCGGCGAGATCGCCGAGTTTCTGAACCTTCTTCGCGGTAGAGCCGAGTCCCATGGGTGGGGGTTCGTGCCGGGCCTTTGTGGGCTTTCCGATCGGTCGGGAGTGCGTCGGCGAACGCCGTCCTTATGCGGTGTGCGGTCCCAGTGGCCGATATGGTTACCGTCCGGACACCGCCGACGGCGGGGATCGTCGCGAGCGCCGTCACGGTGCTCGTCGTGTTCGCTCCCTTCCTGATCCTGTCGAGTGCCGGAAGTTCGGGGCTGCAGACGTACTACGCCCACGGCGTCGTCGGCCCATGGCCGGTCGCGATGCTGGGGCTGCTGGCGATCGTCGCGTTCGCGGCCGGCCGACAGGAGCGAACCGACCCGGTGACGATCGCGGGCGCGACGCTCGTGTTCGGCGCCGCGACCTCGGCGATCGCGCTGTACTGGGCCGTCGCCGTACCGGGAGGGCTCGTCCAGCAGCTCGGCACCGCGGCGTGGCTCGAGTATCACCGCTGGCTGCTCGCCGTCGCCGCGGTCGGAATGTTGGCCAGCGCGGTCTGGTACGTGCGGGCGCTCGATCTCGTCTGAGGCGACGCCGACAGCGGTGCGACGCCGACGTTCGGCGAGCGGATCGCGGGCTTTCTCGGCGACGATCACGGGACGGCGTCGGGACGGGCGACGGATCGAGTCGAAAGGTCCTTAAGATGCCGGCGGTTACGGTGAACTGGACTAGGCCGGGCAGTTAGGCCCTGCTCGCAACCCGCACTATGGTCTTCAGCGGGGGCCGAACCCTGGGTGCGTCCGGACAGACCCGTCCGGGCCCCGGGAGCCGACGTGGAAGCCTCGTCCATCGGGGGCCACGGTTCGCGGCGATCGTCCGCAGGGACGTCCCGTCGCGATTCGCCGGCGCCACACCGTCAGGCGCGGAAGCGAGCAGCGGACCGCCGGACGATGGTCGCTCGATGGGTCGCGGGGTGGAGGAGGCAACCGGGCTTCCCCGGGCGGGAACGCCGGGCAACCCCGGGCGTCCGTCCATTCATACTTCGCATTCAGTCGCTGAGCGCTGCTTCTCGCGGACGCCATCCTACGGATCGAACACAGCGACGCCGCTGACGGGCGTCAAAACCGCGAGAAAGGAAAGAGTCGGATCTACTCGGCGGGCTGTGGCGTCTCGACTTGCTCGGCCATCGCGAGGTCGCCGCTGAGCTCCCGCTGCGGGTACGGGATGTCGATCCCGACCTCGTCGAAGCGGGCCTTGACGTTCGTGACGTACTCGCCGCGCGTCTTGACGTAGTCGGCGCGGCTGGGCTGGTCGATCCAGATCCGGGACTGGAGCCCGACGTACGAGTCGGCCAGTTCGGTCATCCGAACCGACGGCGCGGGATCGTCCATGATGTCGGGGTGCTTCTCGGCCTCCTCGACGATAATGTCGGTCGCCTGCTCGACGTCGTCGTCGTAGCCGATGCCGAAGACGAACTTCAGGCGAAGCTTGTCCTTGGCGACGGGATTCTTGACGACGTTGCTCGTCAGGTCCGAGTTCGGCACCGTGAGCAGTTCGTTGTCGAACGTCCGTACGCGAGTCACGCGCAGGCTGATGTCCTCGACGACGCCCGAGTTGTCGTTCCACTCGATCCAGTCGCCGATGCGGAACGGCTTGTCGGCGTAGATGAACACGCCCGAGACGAAGTTGCTGATGACGTTCTGCGTCGCCAGCCCGATCGCCAGCGCGGCCGCGGCGGCGATCGTCGCCAGCGACGTGAGGATGTTGCCGAACCCGCCGGCGGCGAATGCCACGCCGACGGCCGCGGACAGCACCAGCCCCCAGGCGAGTCGCAGGAGCGGCTTCTTCGCGTGATCGTCCAGGTCGCGCCCGTCGAGCGTCCGCCCCACCAGCGGCATCACGACCGCCTTGCCCAGAACGTACACGACGCCGAAGGCGATCAGAAACAGCGCAGCCGACTCGATGGTCTGTGCGACGACGACCGGGATGCCTACGTTTTCGAGGGCGACGGCGATGACGCCCATCAGTGCATCACCGCCGTGTGTCCACGCGTCCGAAGCAACTCGGCGTCGACACGATCGGCGAGGTCAGCAGCCAGTTCCTCGGTCGAGGTCCCGCCGCGGGCGGCCCGGAGGAACTTCACCTTCACGAGGTCCCGATCGTCGAGCTGGTCGGCGAGTTCGTCGACGACCGACTCGACGCCCCCTTTTCCGACCCAGACGGTAACGTCCAGATCGTGGGCTTTTCGTTGTAATTCTTCGTCGGACATGATGAGCGTCCCTTCGGATTGAAACGGTTTCACTCTTGGGTCTTCGACAGGGAAAAACGGGCGTTTCGACCGCTCATTCGGCCGGCCGGGTCCGAAACGGCGGGCAGCAGCCCGTCAGTACGGGTACCGGGATTGACTGCCGCAGTCGCAGGTGACCACGACGTGACCGTCCTGTAACCGAGTTCGGGCGTTCTTGCCCGGCCGAAGGTAGGCGTCGCAGGCGTCGCAGGTCGAGCGCTCGAACGCCCGGGGGAACTGCCGTCGCTGGCGCTCGGCGATCCGTCGCGCCAGGCGAACGTAATATCGGGCACGGTCCTGCTCGCACTCGTCGCTCGCGCTCCGTGCCAGTTCGTGAAGTCGGTCGATGCGCTCGTCTGCGAGGGTCATCGGAAAGTGGGGGGAGTGGGGGATTCCGGGGCAGCCAGGACAAGGAGAGAGGACGTCCTGTGTTGCCCCACTGGCCAAAGTGCGCGAGGGGAACAAGTATTTTTTGCTTTCGGAGCCCTGAGCCGCCGTTCCGATCCGCTGGGGCGTCGAGCTCGTCGCCGTACGAGAATGCGCCCAAACCGCCATTGTGGGCCGTTATAGGCTATTTTTCGCAGATATATCCGATGGCGACGAACCACAATACGTATGCCCGTGAACCCGGTATCCTCGCGTGATGAATGACGATCGCTCCGGGCGCGAGGCCGAGGAGAGGGCCGACGCAGGTCGGTCGACGATCTCCAAGAGTCGCGTCTTCGAACTCCTCTCGAACCGCCGGCGCAGACACGCGCTGTGGCTCGTTCACAAGCACGGCCGCGTCAGCCTGCCGGACATCGCGGAGGAGGTGACCGTCGACGAAGCCGAGGCTGACATCACGGAGGTCGACCCGGAGAGCGTCAGGGACACGTACATGATGCTGTACCACTCCGACGTTCCGAAGCTCGCGGACGCCGACGTCGTCGCCTACGACCAGGAGCTGGACATGGTCGCATCCGGCGAGAACTTCCAGCACGTGGCGGACATTCTGACCCAGCACTTCGCGGAGCCCTGACCGAGGAGACGCGTTCGACGGATCGGGGCGGAATGAACGGCTCTACGCGGCGCTTTTTCGATCACTCGTAGCTCAGATGCCTGAGAGCTGCTGCTGATCGGCGCGGACGACATCGCAAAAGAATCCGACCGGACGCCGTGGGAGGCCGGCGACGATCAGTCGTCTTCGAGGGCGTCGGCGATACGCTGGAGCTGGCGGGTCGCGTCGCGCACTTCGTCGCGGAGCTGTCGGACCTCGCGGGTGAGCTCCTCGTTGCCGGGACTCTCCTCGGCGCCGCCGCGGCCCCCGGGACCGCCCGGACCGGCGCCGCCGGGACCGCCGCCCATCATGCCGCTCATCATCTGCGCGAACGGGTTGCCGCCACCGCCGCCCATGCCGCCGGGCGGGCCGCCGCCCATCATCTCTTCCATGCCGCCCTCGGGCGGGCCCTCGCCCTCCTCGGCTTCCTCGGCGCGCTTCTCGCGGATCTCCTCGACGCGCTCGCGGAACGACTTCTCCTCGCCGTCCTGTTCGGCCTCGGTCTCGTCGTTCGCGGATTCGTCTTCGGCCATGTGCTCGGATTCACCCGCCGGACCGAAAAGGGTTTTCGTCCCGCGGCGGGGCACTTACCGCCCCCGGGGCCGTATCGGCGAGTATGACCTTCGAGGTGCTGGGCTGGCCGGCGGACGGACCGACGCTCTCGCTCGATCACGAGCGCTTTAGCTACGCCGGCAAGTTCGTCATGTCCAGCACCGGCAAGGCGGTGTTGCGCTCGAACGCCGACGCGACGATCACCGACGACAAGCGGGACGACGACTCCGAGGCCGTCCTCGCGGCCGTCGCGTTCAACGAGGACCGGACGGACGCCGACGCGCTCTGGCTGCGCTACGTCACCGTCCGAGCCGACCGACGCGGCGAGGGGCTCGGCCCGCGACTGCTCCGCCGGACCGTCGAGCGAGCGACGAGCCGGGGATACGAACGGATCAGGATCGCCGTGAACAACCCCTTCGCCTACGAGGCGGCCTGGAAGGCCGGATTCGGCTACGTCGGGGAGCAGACCGGGATCGCGGAACTCGTCATGGAACACCCTCCGGCGTCCGCGCTGGCGCGTCACGACGCCGACGATCCGGTCGGCCAGTACCGCGACGGACTTCGCGAGTACCGCGACCGCGACGTGCTGAGCGACGCCGAGCGGGAGTTCGTCGTCGACCGGCTCGACGGCGAGCCGCCGGAACCGATCGATCTCGACGCCGCGTGAGCGCCTCGCGATATCGCGGGGGCGCCGGAATCTCGTCGCGGTGGAGCGGCCGCCGGACTGTCGTCGCGACGCTCGTGTTCGGCGTCGCCACTACGCGTTCCGACAGATTTCCTCGTTCCGACGGCCCCGTTCACACCCGCTCGACGTTCGCCGCGCGCGGCCCCTCGTCGGACTCCTCGATGTCGAACTCGACCACCTCGCCTTCCTCCAGGTCCGGCCCGCTCACGTCCTCCATGTGGACGAACACGTCGTCGTCCGCGTCGTCCGTCTCGATGAATCCGTAACCCTTCCGGTCGTGGAAGAAGGCCACCGTTCCGCGTGCCATTCGGTATCACTCCTCTAGAAATCGTAGCCGGCGAGCGTATTTAGCGTCGTCGCCGGTGTCACATCCTCCAGCGGGACCGAAGGACCATCTTCAAAGCCTCCCGCTCCTTACCTCGTGCCGATGGGTAACTCCGCGCTCCGCGACCTCGCGGCGATCGAGTCGGTGGCGTTCGACGACCTCGAGGGCACGGTCGTCGCCGTCGACGCGCACAACTGGCTGTACCGCTACCTGACGACGACGGTGCGGTTCACCGCCGACGAGGCGTACACGACCGCCGACGGCACGGAGGTCGCGAACCTGATCGGCATCGTCCAGGGGCTGCCGAAGTTCTTCGAGAACGATCTCTCGCCGGTGTTCGTGTTCGACGGGACGCCGACCGATCTCAAGAGCGACGAGATCGAGTCGCGCCGGGAGGATCGCGAGAAGCGCGAGGAGAAGCTGGAAGACGCTCGAGAGCGCGGCGACGACGTCGCGGTCGCGCGCCTCGACTCCCAGACCCAGCGCCTGACCGAGACCATCCACGAGACGTCGCGCGAGCTGCTCGAACTGCTGGACGTACCGATCGTCGAGGCGCCCGCCGAGGGCGAGGCCCAGGCCGCCTACATGGCCCGATCGGGCGACGTGGACTACGCCGGCACCGAGGATTACGACGCCCTGCTGTTCGGGTCGCCCGTCACGCTGCGCCAGCTCACCAGCAAGGGCGACCCCGAACGGATGGACTTCGAGGCGACGCTGGCGAAGCACGATCTGACCTGGGAGCAACTCGTCGACGTCGGCATCCTCTGCGGAACGGATTTCAACCCCGGCGTCGACGGCGTCGGGCCGAAGACGGCCGTCTCGCTGGTCAAAGAGCACGGCGACCTGTGGGGGGCGCTGGAGGAGAAAGGCGCCCACGTCGAGCACGCCGACCGGCTGCGTTCGCTATTTTTGGACCCGCCCGTGGAGGACGACTACGCGTTCGACGCCGATCCCTCGCCGGACGTCGACGCCGCGCACCGGTTCGTCTGCGAGGAGTGGGGCGTCGACGCCGACGAGGTCGGTCGGGGGTTCGAGCGGATCGAGGAGTCGGTGACCCAGACCGGGCTCGACAGGTGGACCTAACAGGGCTCGATCGGCGGGCCTGACCGGACGGCGTCGCGAAGAAAAGAATCGACCGGTGGACCGATTCAGAGCTGGACGTGCAGCTCTTCGACCTCGTCGAGCTTGCGATTCCGTAGCGCCTTCCCCGTGGCTCGATCGAAGATGTGGATCGCGGCCTCGGGGATGTGCGCGACGATCGGCTGGCCAGACTCGACGTGCTGCATCCCGCTGATGTTGGCCACGAACGTCTCGGCGTCGCCGCCGTCGCTGAACGTCAGGTACACGTTGTTCTCGTCGCCCATCGGCTCGACGACGTCGACGACGGTGTCGAAGTCGTGGGGGTCCGATCCCTCGGTCTTGAGCTCGATGTCCTCAGGGCGGATCCCGAGTACGAGATCGTTCGTGTCCGCGACCGCCGCGGCGGTTTCCTCGGAGAGGGGGTACTCGAACTCGTCGTGGACGAGTTTCTCGCCGACGCGCTCGACGTCGAAGAAGTTCATCGACGGTTCGCCGATGAAGCCGGCCACGAACAGGTTCGCGGGCTCGTGGTAGCACTCCAGTGGCGTGCCGACCTGCTGGAGCTTCCCGTCGTCGAGGATGGCGATCTTGTCGGCCATCGTCATCGCCTCGGTCTGGTCGTGGGTGACGTAGATCGTCGTCGTCCCCAGATCCTCCTGGAGGCGCTGGAGCTCCGTGCGCATCTGGGAACGCAGCTTGGCGTCCAGGTTCGACAGCGGCTCGTCCATCAGGAACACCGCGGGATCCCGGACGATCGCACGCCCGAGCGCGACGCGCTGTTGCTGCCCGCCCGAGAGCTCGCCGGGTTTCCGGTCGAGCAGGTCGCCGATACCCATCATCTCGGCGGTCTCGGTGACCCGTCGTTCGATCTCGTCGTCGGGCATGTCCGTCGACTCCTCCAGCCCGAAGCTCATGTTCTCCTGGACGGTCATGTGGGGGTACAGCGCGTAGGACTGGAACACCATCGCGATGTCCCGGTCCTGCGGATCGCGCCCGACCAGGTCCGTCCCGCCCAGCGAGATCCGACCTTCCGTGACCGTCTCGAGTCCGGCGACCATCCGCAGCGTCGTGGACTTGCCACAGCCCGACGGGCCGACGAGCACGAGGAACTCGCCGTCGTCGATGTCGAACGACACGTCGTCGACCGCGACGATGTCCGACCCGTCGTCGTCCGTGAACACTTTCGTTACGCTCTCCAGCTTCAGATCAGCCATCGGTGTACCTCCGTGTGATAGGTTTCGTGGTCATTCTTAGCTCGCCACCCCCTCGGCGAACTCCTCGCCGAACAGGATGTAGATGATCAGCGTCGGCAGCGCCGTCAGCAGCGCCCCGGACATCCGGAGCGCGAAGTCCGTCCCCTGCTGGGCAACGCCCAGCCCGGACAGAATCAGCGTGACGGGCGCCGCCGGGCTACTCGAACTCGACAGCAAGATCAGCGCGAACAGCAGGTCGTTCCAGATCTGGGTGAACTGGTAGATCAGGACGACCGCGAACATCGGCGTCGACAGCGGCAACACGACGCGCTGGTAGATCTTGCGCACGCTCGCGCCGTCGAGGCGCGCCGCCTCGATCATCTCGATGTCCATCGACTTGTAGTACGATCTGAACAGCAGCGTACAGATCGGAATCCCGTAGGCGATGTGCGAGATGCTCAGCGCCATCAGTCGCCCGTAGTCGTCCGAAATGCCGAGGATCGCCCAGACGAACCACAGCAGATCGGTCAGCGGGATGTACACCGACCAGATGCGCGACAGCGGCACCAGCACGGCCTGGTACGGGATGAAGATCCCGGCGATCAGCAGCGCCAGCAGCGGGATCTGCCCCCGCCAGTCGATCTGGGTCAGGCCGTAGGCGGTCATGCTTCCCAGCAGCGCCGAGATCACCGTCGCCGGCGCCGCGAACACGAAGCTGTTGATCAGCCCGCGAAGGAGCTGATCGAACGCCGTCTCCCACTTCTGGAGGGTGAACCCCTCGGGGCCGGGCGGCATGTACGAGACGGTCTCGGTGACGGCGGCGGTCGTCTTGAACGAGGTGACCAGGCCCGCCTCGATCGGCGCGAGGAAGAACCCGACCAGCGTGATCAGCACCGCGTACAGCGCCACCCGGTAGATGGTGAGCTGGTCGGTGAGCGTCTGTTCGGTCTGTTCGGTCTGCGTCGTCGTTGCGTCTGTCATATGGTCCCCTGCTTGTATTCGTAGTAGAGGTAGGGCGCGATCACGCCTAACGCCAGCAGGAACAGCAGGATGGCGATGGCGGATCCGTACGCCCACTGGTTCTTCTGGAACGCGACGCGCACCATCAGCGTCGGCAGGATGTCCGAGCCGTTGGGCGGCTGGAACCCGCCGACCAGCGCGTACAGGAAGTCGAACGCCTTGAGGCCGAACACCATCAGGACGACCAGCGCGCTGATGACGGCGTTGGTCAGTTGCGGGATGATCACCCGCCAGTACATCTTGATCGTGCTCGCGCCGTCGACGCGGGCGGCCTCGTAGTGCTCCTGCGGGATCGCGCGCAGCGACGCCAGGAACACGACCATGGCGTAGCCGCTGAACTGCCAGATGAGCGCGAAGATCACCGCCGGCAGCACCAGTTCGGGGTTCCCGATGAAGTTGTACGGACCGAGCCCGAACAGGCCGAGGAAGGCGTTGACCATCCCGTTGTTGACGTTGTACATCCAGAGCCAGAACTGGGCCGTCACGACGAACGACAGGCTCATCGGCAACAGGTAGATCGTCCGGAACGTGTTCTCAAAGCGGATGTGCCGGTCGATCAGGATCGCCAGCAGCAGCCCGAACACGAGGCAAATCCCGATAAACCCGACCAACAACACGAAGGTGTTGCGTGTCGCCTCGATGAACGCCGGATCGCCGAACGCCCGGAAGTACATCTCGAAGTCCAACGACGAGTAGTCGACGGGGCCGAACCCCGACGAGTCCGTCAGCGAGATCAACAGGTTCCAGCCGATCGCCCCGTACACGAAAAAGCCCGCCAGCAGGAACGGGGGGAGCCAGAACGGCATCGACTGGACGAAGTCGCTGCCCAGGAACTCGCGGAACCCGCTTCGCGACGAATCGGTGGCCGTCCCGCCGTCCGTTCGAACCGACGGCTCGTCGCCTTCATCAGCCCGTAACCGTCGTAATTTATCGAATAAATTATCCATGGGAAGAAATCCCGGCGCTTACTGCTGAGCGACGTCCAGCAGTCCCTGAGCGGTCGCTTCGACGTTGTAGGGGCCGCTGAAGTTTTCGGTGATGACGCTCTTCATGTTCGTAAGCTGGTTCGGACTGACGGCCAGCCCGTGGGCCAGCGTCGGCGGCAGCTGGTCGGCGTTCTTGAAGTCCTCCATCGTCTCGGAGAGGTACGGTCCGAAGTCGTCCGAGGACATGTCTGTGCGCGTCGGGATCGAGCCCTTGCGCGTGTTGAACAGGCGCTGGGCCTCCTTGCTGCCGGCGTAGCTCATCCAGGTCTTGGTCGCTTCCGGCGACGGGTTGTTGCCGGGGTAGATGAACGAGTCGATGTGGAACGTGTACATTCCCTCGGTACCGGGGAACGTCTTGAAGCCCCAGTCCTCGTTGTAGGTGAGGTCGGCCCCGCGGTAGGCGCCGGCCGCCCAGTTACCCTGGTGGATGAACGCCGCCTCGCCGTTCTGGATCATCTCGTTCGATCCCGTCAGGCCGATCTGCGAGGCGTCGTCGCTGATGTAGTTCTGCAGGATCGTCTTGGTCGTCTCCAGGGCACTCCGCACGGCGTCGCCGCCGCCGTTGCCCTCGACGAACGTCATGTAGGGTTCGTACCCTTCCTGACTGAGCATGACGACGCCGAACAGCTGCAGCGTCGTCCACGGCGCCTTCATCGCGTGGGCCATCGGCGTCGCATCGGTTTCGGCGGCGACCGTTTCCATCGCGCTGACGAGGTCGTCGATGCTCGACATCGAACTCGGGTCGACGCCGGCGCTGTCGACGACGCTCTGGTTGTAGAACAGGCAGTTCAGTCGGTGGGAACCGATCGGAACCGCCGCGTACTTATCGTTGTACTGACAGAGATCGGCCGCCTCCTGAATGTGCGAGTCCGTGAAGCCCTCTTCCTCCCAGACGTCGGAGATGTCGCCGAGCACTCCGTCGTACTTCTCGAGGTTACGGCCGGGCCATCCCGCGAAGCTGCTCGGCGGGTCGTTCTGGCTCAACCGGTTGCTGACGACCGTGTTGAGGTTCGTGTTCCCGCCGCCGCCGATCGGACGGAAGTCCGTATCGACGTCCGAGTGGGCCTCCTTGAACCCCTCCGTCAGGGCGTTGACGGCCTTCTTACCGTCTCCGCCGGTCCACCCGTGGAGCACCTCGAGCGTGTTGCCGCCGCCACCGTTTCCACCGTCGGTGACGTTACTCAGGCAGCCGGCGAACCCGACTGCGCCCGCGGCACCTGTCGCCTGCAGCATCCGACGACGCGTGAGCGTCGAGTTCGAGTCTTGTTCTCTCATGATTATTGTCTCTGATAGAGACTCACATGTACGATGAGCGTGACCGTACTTAATAATTACTGAATTTTTTCTACGGGAGTGAGTAAACGACGCCGAATCCAGAAAAGCATGAAGTACAATTTCAACAAATATCTCCATATAGGGAGCCTACAAGCGATTTTTACTAGCCTAGAGGAACGAACTGTTCTGATCGGAACTGAAGCGGCAATCGGCCAAAATTCGAGGGGCACGGTGGTTTTATATACCATGATACAGAGGGCGTCGCACCGAATCAGGACGACCGGATAGCACCGTCGACACGAGACAGTCACCATCACGTCCGTACCGCCTCGATCAGGCCCTGAATCGTTGCCTCAGCGCTGAACGGACCGCTGAAGTATTCTCGGAGGACAGATGTCGTGGCCGAACCCCGATCTGGACCGACGGCCGGCCCGCGGGAGAGCGAGGAGTCCCGGTGATTGGCGTCGCGGAATGCGTCGACCGCGTCGCGAACGCGTCGAGATCGAGAGTCGATCGGGTTGCGACGACGGATCCCGGCGGCGCGAGAGCGCCGGATCGGATCGCTTGTCTGTCACGCGGACCCTTTCCTTTCTGAATTCCGATACTAAAGCAAATAAACATCGGGGCGAAATCGAACGGAGTCGAAGTCCCGCCTCGTCGCGGCCGTTCCGGTGGATTTTACTCGGTCTGCGGCGGATTCACACGGTATGACGGAGGACTACCGAACGGAGCGGGACAGCCTCGGCGAGATGCAGGTGCCGTCCGACGCGTACTGGGGGGCACAGACCCAGCGCGCCGTCGAGAACTTCCCGATCAGCGGGCTAACCTTCGGGCGTCGCTACGTGCGCGCGCTCGGAGTGGTCAAGAAGGCCGCGGCGCGAGCGAACCGCGACCTCGAACTGATCCCCGAGGACAAGGCCGACGCCATCGTCGAGGCCGCCGACGAGGTGATCGCCGGCGAGCACGACGACCAGTTCCCGGTCGACGTGTTCCAGACCGGGAGCGGTACCTCGACGAATATGAACGCCAACGAGGTGATCGGCAACCGCGCGACCGAAATCTACGGCGGCGAGATCGGTACGCGCGAGGTCCACCCGAACGACCACGTCAACTTCGGCCAGTCGAGCAACGACGTCATCCCGACGGCGATGCACGTCGCCGCGCTCGAAGCCGTCGAGAAGGATCTGCTGCCCGCCCTGGAGACGCTCGCCGACGCCCTCGGCGAGAAGGAAGCCGAGTTCGACGGCGTCGTCAAGACCGGTCGAACGCACCTCCAGGACGCCACGCCGGTCCGGCTCGGCCAGGAGTTCGGCGGCTACCGCACGCAGGTCGAGAAGGGGATCGAGCGCGTCGAGTCGGTCACCGACCACCTCGCCGAGCTCGCGCTCGGCGGCACCGCCGTCGGCACCGGCCTCAACACCCACGAGGAGTTCCCCGAGCGCGCCGCCGAGTACATCAGCGAGGAGACCGAACTGTCGTTCCGCGAGGCGGACGACCACTTCGAGGCCCAGGCCGCCCACGACGCCATGAGCGAGGCTCACGGCGCGCTCCGCGTCGTCGCCGGCTCGCTCAACAAGATCGCGAACGACCTGCGGCTACTGGCGTCCGGCCCGCGCAACGGCCTGGGCGAACTCGAACAGCCCGAGAACCAGCCCGGCTCGTCGATCATGCCCGGGAAGATCAACCCGGTCGTCGCCGAGGCGGTCAATCAGGTCCACAAGCAGGTCGTGGGCAACGACGCCGCCGTCTCCGCGGGCGCCGCGGAGGGCCAGATCGACCTCAACCTGTACAAGCCCGTGCTCGCGTACAACTTCCTGCAGTCCGCGGAGCTGCTCGCCAACGGCAGCGAGGCGTTCGGCGAGAAGTTCGTCGCGCCGCTGGAAGCCAACGAGGCCCACTGCGAGGCGCAGGTCGAGCAGAGCATGGCGCTGGCGACGGCGCTCAACCCCGCGATCGGCTACGACAAGGCCAGCAAGGTCGCCAAGAAGGCGCTCGCGGAGGGCAAGACCGTCCGCGAGGTCGTCGTCGACGAGGGGTACCTCGACGAGGAAGAGGCCGACGAGGTGCTCGACCCCGAGACGATGACTCACAGGGGCATCCTCGGGCAAGACTGACCTGCCCTACCTGCGGCGGGCGGACCGACCGCTCGGATCGTCGTCCGTTCGCGTGACACTTCGCGTACGATCGCGTAGGTTCTGCAATTGTTGCCGGTAGATTCGGCTTCCCGGATCGGGGCCGCGCCGTCGCGCGATTTCGTTCGCCGAATTTCGGTGCGTCAACGTCTTTCACGGGCGAAAACGATCCGGGGCAGTTTTGAGTGATGAGTGAGAGCGACTAGACATGCACACCTGTCGTCTCTGTAACCGCAGCTTCTCGACGGAGCTCCAGCTCGAACTGCACCGGGACACCTGCGGGGAGGACGAGTTGCTCTGCGGGGAGTGCGGCGAGCAGTTCAGCGAGGCCGCCGCGACGCGGGACGGCTGGCACTACAGCTGTCCCAACGACGACTGCGACGGCGAGGGGCTCAAAGAGGACCTGTATCGCGTCTCCGACGCTCGCCTCGCCGAGCAGCGGTAGTCGGATCCCGGGGCGCGGGCACCTCCTGGAGCGGTCGCGCTTTGGACGGTTTTTTATCGCTCGCCGCCAGAGAGTCCGACAATGAGCGACTACGACTACGAGGAGCTGGGGCTCGTGGCCGGCCTGGAGATCCACCAGCAGCTCGACACCGAGACGAAGCTGTTCTGTGGCTGTCCGACCGATCTGCGGGAGCCGGAGGACGCCGAGCGACGCTTCACGCGCTATCTCCACCCCACGAAGTCCGAGCTGGGCGAGATCGACGACGCCGCCCTGGAGGAGAGTCAGGTCGACCGCGAGTTCGAGTACCTCGCGTACGACACGACCTGCCTCGTCGAGGAGGACGACGAGCCGCCCCACCGGCTCGACGACGAGGCGCTGGAAGTCTCCCTGGAAATCGCCCAGCTACTGGACATGACGCCGGTCGATCAGGCCCACGTCATGCGCAAGATCGTCGTCGACGGCTCGAACACGACGGGGTTCCAGCGCACCACCAAGCTCGCCGCCGACGGCGAGATCAGCACGGAGGAGGGCCCGGTCGGCATCGAGGACCTGATGCTCGAAGAGGAGAGCGCCCAGCGCGTCGAGGAGACCGACGAGGGCGTGCGCTTCAGCCTCGATCGGCTCGGCATCCCGCTGGTCGAGATCGGCACGAAACCCGACATCCGGACGCCCCAGCAGGCCCGGGACGCCGCCGAGCGCATCGGCATGCTGCTGCGCTCGACCGGGCAGGTCAAGCGCGGGCTCGGCACGATCCGCCAGGACGTCAACATCTCGATCGCCGAGGGCGCTCGCGTCGAACTCAAGGGCGTCCAGAGCCTCGACGACATCGACGACATCGTCCGCAACGAGGCCCAGCGACAGGTCGAACTACTGGAGATCAAAGAGGAACTGGAGGCCAGAGACGCGAGCGTCGGCGACGTGCAGGACGTCACGGACGTGTTCGCTGACACCGACAGCGGCGTCATCCGCGGCGCGCTCGATTCGGAGGGGAAGGTCACCGCGGTCCCGCTGTACGGCTTCGACGGGCTCGTGGGCGCGGAGATCCAGCCCGACCGCCGCCTCGGCACCGAACTCTCCGATCACGCCAAGCGCCACGGCGCCGGCGGCATCTTCCACACCGACGAGCTGCCGGCCTACGGCGTCACCGAAGAAGAAGTCGAAGCCCTGCGCGACGCCGTCGGCGCGGGCGAGGGCGACGCGGTCGCCATCGTCGCCGCCAGCAGCGAGGTCGCAGAGAACGCGATCGCGGCCGCCGCCGAGCGCGCCGCGACGGCGCTGGAAGGCGTCCCCGAGGAGACCCGCGGCGCCAACGAGGACGGTACCTCCGAGTACCTCCGCCCGCTTCCGGGCGCCGCGCGGATGTACCCCGAGACGGACGTGCCGCCGGTCGAACCCGACGTCGAAGCCGTCGAGGAGCCCGAACTGCTCACCGAGAAGGTCGAGCGCTACCAGGACGAGTACGGACTGGGCTCGGGACTCGCCGAACAGGTCGCCTACGGCCGACGGATGCCCCTGTTCGAGAGTCTCGTGGAGCAGGGCGTCGACGCCACGCTCGCCGCCCAGACCCTCGAATCGACGCTGACCGCGCTGCGCCGCGACGACGTACCCGTCGAGAACCTCACCGACGACCACCTGCGCGGCGCGATCGGCCTCGTCGACGAGGGCGAGGTGCCCAATGAGGGCATGGAAGATCTGCTGACCGCGCTGGCGGAGACCCCCGATCTCAGCGCCGAGGAGGCCGTCGAGGAGGAGGACCTCGGGGGCGCGGACGAGGGCGAAGTGCGCGAAGCCGTCGTCGAGGTCGTCGAGCGCAACGAATCGCAGGTCGCCGAGGAGGGGATGGGCGCGTTCTCGGGCCTGATGGGCGAGTGCATGGGCGCGCTGCGCGGCAAGGCCGACGGCGATCTCGTGAGCGAACTGCTCCGCGAGGAGATCCAGAAGCGCGCCTGAGGGCGACCGGCTGTCGTCGTTTCGCCGTCGTCGGATTTTCGACGTCGTTTAGCTGTTGATTACCGAGTAGAAGCGTTCGGCAACCGCTGGCAACTAATTGGTTCCTAATCTTAGCGAGCGTATACTAAGGGGCATCTATCCCGACGGTTCGATCGTCATGGGGAGCAAACGATACCTCTCGCCGCGGGAGATCCTGGGGGATCGCCGCCGCGACCGTCATCTGACTGCCGCCGAGATACTGAGCGACGAACTGGACGACGATCCGAACGACCACACCGCGACCGCTCGACCCGGCACGTCCGACGCCGGATCGACGCGCTCCGAGACGGACCGCGAGCCGGGCGAGCGGCCCGCTCGCGAGGAGTCGGCCGATCGGCGCGCGACGCCGGGCGCCGACTGGCAGTGGCTTGACGACGAGCGCGTCGAGTCGCGCGACGACTAGTTTTCCGCGTCAGACGCCGTCGCGTCCGCTGCGCTCTCCTTCGCGTCGGCGTCCTCCGCAGCGGCGTCCGCGTCGTCGCCGTAGAAATCCAGGTGCGCGCTCGCGCGCCGGAAGATGCCCAGCAGCGTCCGGGCCTCGCGCTCGGTCGGGTGGGCGCGCCCGACGAGCCGCCGGAACAGCCGCCCGGTCTTCGCGCGCTTCTCGACGGGGTGGTCGACTGCTTCGAGAAACTCGGCGAACTGGTCGTGCAGGCGCTCGACGACGGGTTCGTCGGCGCGCTCGACCTCGACGTCCGGGAGCTGATTCGCCTCGATCGCGAGGTTCCGCAACTCGTACAGCGTGATCGTCGCGGCCTGACCGAGATTCAGGACCGGGTACTCCTCGCTGGCGGGGATCGCACAGATCTCGTCGAGCTGCGCGAGCTCCTCGTTGGTCAGCCCCACGTCCTCGCGGCCGAACACCAGGCAGGTCGGGGCGTCGACGGTCGCGAGCCGCTCGGAGAGCTCGGCGGGCGTCGAGAACGGGAACCGGACGTGTTTGCGCGAATCCTCGTTGGTCGTCGCCGTCAGCGCGACGGTGTGGTAGTTCTCCGTGAGGTGATCGAGCGTCACCTCGTCGGCGTTCGGCAGGATGTCCTCGCGTGCCTGCCCGGCGAAGCCGTACGCCTCGCTGTCGCGGCTCAGATCCGGCGGATCGACCAGCTTCAGGTCCTCGAACCCGAAGTTCTTCATCGCCCGCGCGATGGTGCCGACGTTGCCCGACGTCTGGGCGTCGACGACGGCCACGGCCGGCGGAGTTCGGGCCTGGGCCCTCGGCGCCTCGGCATCGTCCACGTCGGCCGATCCGTCCTGCGGTTCCGTCTCGGACCCCTCAGTCATCGCTGCCCGGATACTCCTGTGAGAGGTCGAGTTCCTCGTCGCGCATCGACTTCCGCTCGGTCGCTTCCCACTGCTCGCGGCGCGCCTCGTCGTCGACCTCCGGCGGCTCCGGCAGGTCCTCGGGCTCCGTCTCGACGTGCTGGATCCCCTCGTACCCCTCCGGCGCGCGCCCGCCGTCGAGGAACCACTCGTGGAAGGCGTCGCGGAACTCCTGGTCGCCGGCGTACCGGTCGCCGCCCTCCTCGCGGAACCAGTAGATCAGGTCGTCCTCGTGGTCGCCACAGACGACGACCTCCGCGACGGGCTCGCCGTACACCGCTTCGGCGGGGTTGCACTCGGCGATGTTCTCGTCGCCGTGGATCAGCCAGCAGGCGTCGCAGATCGAGTCCGCGATGTCCGACAGCCGGACCAGTCGCTTCCTTGTGTCCTCCGAGAGCTCTTCGAGCGGCCGCAACTCGCCGTCCTCGGTGAAGACCTCCTCCTCGTCGAAGCGCCACCCGCGGAGGCCGATGCTGATCTTGCTCATGACGCGACGTATCCGCCCCACGAGTAAAAAGAGCGCGTCTGGCGCCGACGGCGCGGGTTAGCGTCCGCCGGCGCACGCCGGCGTGGCGATCGACATCGCGTGTCGCGGTCAGCATCGCGTGTCGCGATCAGCAGTCGCGACGTCGCGCTCAGCAGTCGCGGCGCTCGCAGAACCCGACCAGCCAGTCGGTCCGGTCGGTCGGATCGTACCCCTCGATCGGCGCCGCTCCGTCGGCCCGAAGCGAGCGAACGCCGAACGCCGTCGGGCTGCCGATGCTGGCCACCGGGACCGCGTCGTCGCGCTGGAAGCCGAAGCGAGAGAGCGTCCGGTGGGAGAACGCGTCCTGGTGAACGGCGATGGCGTCGGCGTCCGAGCGCGCCGACACGATCGCGTCCAGCAGCGACGCTTCGGCGTCGGGGTCGTCGAGCGCGAGCGGGACGCGGTCGACGACTCTCGCGATCCGCCCCCCGCCTTCCCGGGGCCGCCGGGACGCCACCACCGCGCCGGCGACGGGCTCGCCGTCCCGGCGCACGACGTAGGCCTCGTAGTTCCACGCCGGGTTCCGGAAGCGCCAGCGGTAGAACGCCTCGTCGCGGTAGGCGTGGATCGCCGCGGGCACCTGCCGCCGGTAGAGTTGGGCGAACGTCTCGGGCGGCACCGACTCGTAGCGGTCGACCGACAGCGGATCGGTCGACGGCGCGATCCGGTCGCACGCCGCGGCGTAGCCCCTCGCGGCCGCCCGGCCGATTCGGGCGAGCGGCTCGTTCAGGTCCAGCAGCGCGCCGGGGTCGCTGACGCGGTAGTACGTCGAGAGGCGGCCGACCTCGGTTCGGTCGGAGACGGCGCTCCCCGGCGCCTCGGCGAAGTCGACGCAGAGGGCCGGGTCGGCGTCGCGGCAGGCGTCGACCGCCTCCCCGACGAGCAGGGCGGGCAGTCCGCGGTCGCGGTAGTCGGGATCGACGACGGCCTCGCAGGGCTGGACGGCGATCCGCGTCACGTCGCCGAGCCGGACCCGCAGCGGCCACAGTCCCGCCGCCGCGACGAGGTCGCCCCCTCGCTCGGCGAGGAAGAGGGGGACGTGATCGAGATAGGGGTTCTCCTCGTAGGCCCACTCGAACCGCTCTTCCGGCGGGACGGCGTCGTCGCCGACTCGCTCGGCGAGATTCAGGTACGTCTCTCGGTCGGAATGGCGGTACCGGCGGACCGCGAGCGTCGCGTCATCGGCCGTCGTCTCGGGGAGGGCGCTCATCGACGACGCGGCGCGACGCGTGCGCCCTGGCGGCGTGGTCGTCGTGGGTCTGTGCGTTCGTTCACGAACGACGGTGCGCCGGCCGTCCAAATAAGTAAACGCGGCGTAACGGACGACGCCGTCGGCTTAGGTCCACGATCAGAGTATTAGCACATGACCAGTCGGAAATAGCTCAGGTCCGTTGGGAGACCTGTCGAGCGCGCCCGCTTCGATCGGAACGCGGCGTCGCGCGACGCGACCGGTTCGCATATGGGCGTCGGGTCCAAGTCCCGGGTATGCGAACCGTCGACGCCGCGGGACTCGGCATCGGTGACGACCATCCGCCGCGGATCATGGGCGTGCTGAACGTCAGCGAGGAGTCGCCGTACGACCCCAGCGTCTACGACGACCCCGGCGAAGCCGCGGCGTACGTCGACGAGGAGCTCATCGACGAGGGCGCCGACATCGTCGACGTCGGACTGGAATCGGCGAACAAGCGCCTCGACGTGCTCAGCGCCGAGGAGGAACTCGACCGGCTCCACGTGGCCCTGGAGACGATCGAGAGCGTGAGCGGCGACGCCGTGTTCTCGATCGAGACGCGGTACGCCGAGGTCGCCCGCGCGGCGTTAGAGGGCGGCTTCGACATGGTAAACGACGTCTGCGGCTTCGCCGACCCGGCGATGCCCGAGGTCTGCCGGGAGTACGACGTCGCCGTCGCGAAGATGGCGAGTCCGCCGGACCTCGCGCGGCCGGGCGCGATCTCGGACGTCGACTGGGCCGAACGCAAGTCGCCCGAGTGGGCCGAGCGGGCGGACTACGTCGACCGGCTCTACGAGTCGCTCAAGCAGAACGGGCTGACCGACAAGACGATGGTCGATCCCGCCTTCGGCGGCTGGAGCGAGGCCAAGACGCTCGCGGAGGATCGCGAGACGTTCGAGCGCCTGCGGGAGTTCCGCGGCCTCGGTCGGCCGATGCTCGTCTCGATCAACCGGAAGAACTTCCTCGGCGAGATCGTCGGCCGCGACACCGACGAGCGCCTGCCGGTCAGCCTCGCGGCGACGTCGATGGCCGTCGAGCGGGGCGCTCACGTGATCCGCACCCACGACGTCGCCGAGACCAGCGACGCCGCGATGATCGGCGATCGGTTCACCGCAGAGCTGGCGAGCGCGTCGGTCGGCGGCGTCGCAGTCTCCGAACTCGACGTCCGCACGACCGACGAGGCGCGGCGCCACCTCGACCGGATCGGTGGGGACGGACGGCAGGCGGACGCCGTCGGCGCCCGCGCCTTCGAGGTCGATGGACTCGACGCCAGCGGCCGGGAGCGACTCCTCGCGGCCGCCGAGGACGCCGGCGCGGTTGCGGTTCCGGGCGACCGCGGGACCCTGCTCGCCGGGTCGGTCGAGGCGCTTCGCCGCGTCGCATCGTTGATCGGCGATCGAACCGGACAAGAAACGCGGAAATCATCCGAAGCGCTCGGAGAATCTCTCTCGGACGCTCTCGGGGAACTGTTGCAGTAAGAGAAAGCTTATGCCAGAGGCACGAAAACGAATGGGTGGAAGCCGGAAGGGCCCTCGGGTAGGGGTACTTGGAGGCGCCATTCCGGCCCACATCAGCGGCTTGTGCAGACGGTACGGCGTCGAGCGACTCGCTCGCTCGACCGACACCGTCTTTATCGGAGGACACGCGTGATCTGGAGCGACTGGTGTCCGATCTACGAGCGGATTCTCGAGGACTTCGGCTTCGACAGCGGCGCCGACGAGCGCGCGCGGGACGCGCTCGCGGAGCTCACCGATGAATTCGACTGCGACAGGCTTCCGGATCTCGACGGCGAAACGGTGGCGGTCGCCGGCGCCGGGCCGTCGTTAGCGGACGACGCCGACCTCGCCGCGGCCGCCGACGCCGTCGTCGCCGCGTCGACGGCCGCCGACCGACTCACCGATCGCGGCGTCGGCGTCGACCTCGTCGTAACGGACCTCGACGGGACGCCCGAGACGGCGATCGAACTCGCCGGATCGGGAACGCCCGTCGCGGTCCACGCCCACGGCGACAACGTGCCGGCGCTGCGGGAGTACGTCCCGCGGTTCGACGACCGGTATCTGCTGCCGACGACCCAGGCCGAGCCGGCGGGCGCCGTGCGAAACTTCGGCGGGTTCACCGACGGCGATCGGGCGGCGTTTCTCGCGGACGCGCTCGACGCCGGGCGGCTGACGTTCCCCGGCTGGGACTTCGACGATCCGGCCGTCGGCGAGATGAAACGCAAGAAGCTGCGGTGGGCCGAACGCCTGCTCCACCGCCTCGAACGCGAGCGCGACGAGCGCTTCGACGTGCTCGACGGGCGGCGCGATGGCATCGAGCCGATCTAACGCCGGGGAGTTTGGACCGCAGTGACGCCGCGGCGGCGTCACGACGGACGAGAGGAAGGAGAGCTACGTGTCGCCGATCAGGGATGCAGGACGACTTTCCCGCTGCTTTTGCGATCTTCGATGTACTGGTGGGCCTCGGCGGCGTCTTCCAGCGGGAACGACTCGCCGACGATCACTTCGAGGTCGCCGCCGGTGAGCTTCTGGGTGAGTTCGGGGACGGCTTCGAGCACGCGCCCGGGGTCGTGGCGCATCGCGCGCCCGAGGTGGTAGCCGATCACGGTCTTGTTCTCGAACAGCAGCCGACCGGTGTCGACCGACGCCGTGTCGCCGCTGGCGGCGCCGTACGTGACGATCCGGCCGAACGGTTTCAGCGCGTCGAGGCTTTGGTGGAACACGTCGCCGCCGACGCCGTCCAGCACCAGGTCGACGCCTTGGCCGTCGGTCAACTCGTCGATCTCCTCGACGAAGTCCTCCTCGACGTAGTTGATCGGGTGATCGCAGCCAAGCTCGGCGGCCCGGTCGAGCTTTTCTTGACTACTTGCGGTGCCGAACACCTCGGCCCCGGCGGCCGAGGCCAGCTGGACCGCCGCGGTGCCGACGCCGCCGCTAGCGGCCTGGATCAGCACGCGCTCGCCCTCTTCGAGGCCGCCCCAGCCGAACAGGCAGCCGTGGGCGGTCAGGAACTGGACGGGGAAGCCGGCGGCCTCGTCGAAACTCATCTCCTCGGGGATCGGGAACAGCGACTGGGGGTTCGCGAGGACGTACTCGCCGTAGGCGCCTTTGTCGACCATCGTGACGACGCGATCGCCTTCGTCCAGATTGACGCGGTCGCCGGTGGCGTCGATCCGCCCCGCGGCCTCCATGCCGGGGACGTAGGGGGGCTCCGGGCCGCCGAGGTACTTGCCGCGGCGCTGCATGATGTCCGCGAAGTTGATCCCCGCGGATTCGATCTCGATGCGGACCTGCTCGGGGCCGGGTTCGGGCAGGTCCCGCTCGACGGATTCCAGCGCGTCGGCGTCGCCGTACTCCGTCACCTCGATCACGTTCATGGGAACGTGTTGCACCTCCCGAATGATAAATTAAGTCCAACGTGGGACAACAGTCGGGTCGTTGTCGCACTTGCGGGCCCGTCCGACGAGCGGACGCTACAACGTCACGCGTCGGGCGCGAGCGCGTCGATCGTCTCGTCGATCGCCTCGCGATCGGCGCCGCGCGGGAACGCCAGCGCGACGGCGTCGAGTCCCTCGATCGCCTCGAACGCGGCCACTCGTTCGCGAGCCGTCTCCGGCGTCCCGGCGGCCGCCATCTCGTCGAGCACGTTCTCGGCGACGAGTTCGACGGCGCGGTCGCGCTCGCCGCTGGCCCACGCCGACGCGATGTCGGTCGCGAGCTCTTCGTGACCCTGTCGGGCGAGCGAATCGCGGTAGTAAGTGCCCATTCCGCCGACGTAAAACGCGAGGTGCTGGGCCGCGAGATTCCGGGCCTCCTCGCCGTCCTCCATCGCGCAGGCGGGCAGCGACAGCGTCACGCGCACGTCGTCGGGATCCCGGTCGCCGAGGTCTGCGCCCCGGCGCAGATCCTCCAGGCGCTCGCGCAGCCCGTCGGGCGTGAACGTCGTCGCGTGCCAGCCGTCGGCAAATCGCCCCGCCAGCTCGACGGATTTCGGGCCCAGTCCGGCGACGTCGATCGGCGGCGCGGGATCCGGCGGCTCGAAGCGAAGCCGGAAGCCAGAGAGCGTGAACACGTCGCCGTCGTACTCGACCGGCTCGCCCTCGACGACCTTCCGCACGATGTCGACCGTCTCGCGCGTCCGGCGCAGCGGCCGCTCGAAGTCGGCGCCGTGCCAGCCCTCGATCACGGCGGGCCCGCTCGGGCCGATGCCGAGGCGGAACCGGCCGTCGGTGACCTCCTGGAGCGTCGCCGCGGTCTGGCCCAGCAGCGCGGGCGAGCGCGAGTAGACGTTGGCGATGCTGGTGCCGAGTTCGATCGCCTCGGTGCGCTCGGCGACGACGCCCAGCGTCGAGGCGGCGTCCCGGCCCCACGTCTCGGGGAGCCAGGCGCGCTCGTAGCCCCGATCCTCGGCTCTGTTCGTCATCTCGGCGATGGCGTCGACGCCGTCCTGCGCCGCGACGGGCAGGTGGATCTCCCGATCGGCGGGCGAGTTCGATCCGGTCATGAGTCGGGAGACTTCATGAGATCGGGCGCGCCCGCGGCGCGGATCGTCTCGCCGACGACGTACGACGACGCCGGGCTGGCGAGGAACTGCGCCACGTCGGCGATCTCCTCGCTCAGGCCGATCGTGCGATCGACCGCCTCGCGGTCGATATCCTCGGCGGTGACGCCCATCTGGGATTCGACGCCGGGCGTCGCGACGTAGCCTGGCGCGATGCAGTTGACGCGGACGCCGTCGTCGGCCCACTCGTGGCCCAGCGTCTTCGTGAGGTTGATCACGCCCGCCTTCGCGGCGGCGTAGTGGCTCATGAAGGGCGCGCCGTCCTGCCCGGCCTCGCTGGAGAGGTTGATCACGACGCCGCCGCCGTCTTTGAGCTCTTCCTCGGTGGCCTGCGTGCAGTGGTACGTTCCGGTGAGGTTGATGTCGACGATCCGCTTCCAGCCGTTGGGCGTGATGTCCTCGAAGTTCGCCATGAAGGAGGCGCCCGCGTTGTTGACCAGCACGTCGAGCCCGCCGAACACTTCGACGGTCGTCTCGACGAGCGCCTCGACGGCGTCCCGATCGGTCACGTCGCACTCGACGGCGACGGCCTCGCCGCCCTCTTCGCGCTCGCTGATCCGCTCGGCGACCGGATCGACGTTGTCCTCGTCCCGCGAGCAGATCACGACGTCGACGCCGTCGGCGGCGAACCGCTCGGCGATCGCCTTCCCGATGCCGCTGGACGCCCCGGTGACGATCGCCGTCGACCCCTCGATCCCGAATCGGCCGCCCGTCACCGTCGATCGACCTCCCTGCGTGCCGTGATACACATGTGCACTCGCGAGTACACAGTGAACTATCTTAAAGTTGGCCCGGGCGATCGCTCTCGCGTCGACGCCGCGATCGTTCCGGTCGGAGCGGCGTCACTCTTCGGGATCGGTATCTCTCCTCACCGTCGGCGTCACTCCTCCGCGTCGGCGTTCCCGATGGGCGAGAGCTGCGTAACGAACGCGACCGGCGTCTCGCCGTCGTCCCGGCGGCCCGCCAGCGCGATCGCGCCGTCGTCGCGCACCGCCGCCGCCGAGACGACGCCGTCCGCCTCGGAGAGCGTCATCTCCTCCGCGAAGGCGCCTTGCTCGCCGAGCAGGGCGACCCAGGGCTGGTTCTCGCGCGCGCCCGCCACGATCCGGCCGGCGTCGCCCGCGTCGGCGGTCGTTCGGATCGCCGTGTCCGGGACGCTCTGTTCCCACTGGACGCTCCCTTCGGCGTCAAGTCGGGCGATCCAGCCGTCGCCGAACAGCTGGTTCTCGCGGAGCGGGCGGACGTACTCGTAGCTACCGGCGGTGCCGACCGCCAGGAACCCGTCGCCCGCCGGGCGGACGTCCGCGACCGCCAGATCCACAGCGTCCGAATCTTCGCCCCCGGCGTACTCGTACGTCGAGGACCACCGCCGCTCGCCGTTCGGATCGACCGCCACGATCCACCCGTCCGCAGGGTTCGAGTCGGAGGGCCCGTCGGTCGTCGCCGCCCCGGCCAGCAGGTACCCATCCTCGACCGCCCGGACGGTCGTGAACGCGTCGTACCGCTCGTCGTCGGACCACGTCGTGCGACCCGCGCCGTCGGGCGCGTACGTCCGTTCCCAAACCAGTCCCCCTTCGGCGTCGATCTTCGCCAGCCAGCCGTCGCCCCGTCGGATGTCGTCGAACGACGCACCGAGCGTCACGCCGGCGAGCAGATAGCCGCCGTCCCGCGTCGGGACGCCGTCGCGAAACACGTCGCGGTAGGACTCGACGCCGGGCCGTTCGTACGTCCGAAACCACTGACTGCTTCCGGCCTCGTCGACGCGGGCGGCCCAGGGAAACTTTCGATCCGGAGCGTCGCCGTCGTCGGGCGAGGGGCGGTGCGTCCAGCCGACGATCACCCACCCGGCGGCGGCGGGGAGGACGCACTCGATCGCGTCGAACGCCTGTTCTCCCTGCTCGGCCGAGTACGTGGCGTCGAACGTCGTGGTCTCCGGCCCTTCGATGCCGACCAGCCACCCCTCGCCGTCGTCCTGATCGGTCGATCGAACGCCGGCGAAGACGGCTTCGTCGGGGCCGTCCCCGGTTGCGGACGCGTTCCCGTCCGTCGCGTTGCCGGTCGCGTTCCCGCCGGTCGCGTTCGTCGTTCCCGCGGTCCCGTTTACCGTCGTGTTTCCGTCGGTCGCGTTGGTCGCGCTTCCACCGGGTGAGATCGAAGCGACGTCGCGCCCGCCGACTGCCGCGGAGAACGCGCTCGGGCCGTCACCGTACGTCGCGTCCCAGGCGGCCGAGAGCGCCGAGGGCTCGTCGGGCCCCCGGTCGCCGTCGGCCGACTCGTTACCGTCGCCGTCGTCCTCGGTCGGCGAGACGCGCGCGCCGGTGATGATCAGCCCGGCGCCGATCGCCGTGATCCCGCCGGCCCCGAGCAACCCCAGCAGCTGGCGGCGGGTCGGCCCGTCGTCGCCCTCCTCACTCATGCCCGGGGGCACGCACCGTTCGGCGTTAGTTATACGGGGGCAAACCGGAAGCCGGAGTGACGGTTCGGATCGGCGTCGAGACGCCGATTCTCGATCGCCTGTCACGCAGTGCGTAAGGCGGGCTTACCGACGATACGTCACTGCTGGCGTCGGAGGTGCGATAGCGCGCTACTCGATAGCGTGGGTGTGTTGTCGTCGCTTGTCCCGTCCCAGAAAACCGTCGCTAGGGGCGGTCAGTTCGACGTGCGCTTCGAGCAGGAGTTCGCATCCGCGGCGTCGGCGTCGCGCGGATCCCGATACGGTCGCCTTACTGCCATCCGAACGCTGACAGGACGATCCCGCGAGCTAGTAAGGGTAGCTTTAGGAGCCCCCCGGCCATACGAGGTGAACCGATGGAGGAGCGCACCCGCGCGTACCTTCGAGGTCGGTTCCGCGACTACTACCGCCGAACCTCGATTGCGCCGCCGCCGGACGCCAGCCAGCGCGAGTGGGGCTTTATCCCCTGGACGGAGGGGCCCGGGACCACGATGGTCCGCCACCGATCGCTGTTAGAGCTGGGTGCGCTCGACGAGTTTCTGGCGCGCAAGCGGCCGCGCCACGTGTACTTCTCGGCGGGTCGCTACGACGACCCGAGCGCGGGCAACATGAACCGGAAGGGCTGGCGGAGCTCGGACCTGGTGTTCGACCTCGACGCCGACCACCTGCCCGGCGTCTCGCCGACCGAGGACAGCTACGAGAAGATGCTCGCGGTCTGCAAGGACGCCCTGTTCCGCCTGCTCGACATCCTCGAAGACGACTTCGGCTTCGAGGATCTGACGGTCGTGTTCTCGGGCGGCCGGGGCTACCACGTCCACGTCCGCGACGACGGCGTCCGCAGGCTGGACCGCGAGCAGCGCCGCGAGATCGTCGACTACGTGCGCGGCATCGACGTCGAGTTCGACCACCTGATCGAGCACGAGACCGTCGGCGGCACCGCGGGCCGCTCCAGCCCGGCGCACAAGCGCTCGCTCGTCACCGACGGCGGCTGGAGCCGCCGGGTCCACCGACGGCTCGACTCGTTCGTCGACGAGCTGCTTGCGCTTTCCGAGGAAGACGCCCTGGAGCGACTCCGGGAGTTCGACGGCATCGGCGAAGGGAAGGCCCGCGGCGCGCTCACCGCGGCGCGGAACAACCGCGAGCAGATCGCGGCGGGCAACGTCGACGTCCATCCCGCGTTCTACCAGCTCGCGCGCATCCTCTCGGCGGACGTGCTCGACGCCGAGAGCGCGCCGATCGACGAGCCGGTGACGACCGACACCAACCGGCTGATCCGCCTGCCGGGCAGCCTCCACGGCGGCACCGGCCTGCGCGTGCTGCGGATCGACCGGGACGAGCTGGCCGAGTTCGAGCCGCTGACCGACGCCGTCACCGAGCAGTTCGTCGGCCAGGAGATTCGGATCGACGTGACCGGGATCGAGGACATGCCGGGCGGAACACAGGACAGCGCGACGATCAGTCTGGGCGGCGACAGTTTTACAATCGCCGAGGGTGCACAGACAGTACCTGAGCACGTGGGCGTCTACCTGATGGCCCGCGGCCACGCCGAAAAGGAGAAAGAATGAACCTCGACGACCTGCGGTCCGTCCAGAGCAAGGAGCGCCAGAAGGACAGCCTCCAGCATCTGCGGGACTCGTTCTACGAGGACGTCGGGGAGTACGTCGCCGAACTCAAAGACGAGCGCGACCGGGCCGCCGAGCGCGCCGACGATCCGTTCTCCTCCGAGGAGGTCGGCCGGCTCACCGACGAGATCGAAACCGCCGAGGAGGTCGTCGAGGCGATCTACGAGCGCCGGATGGGTAAGCTCGTCAAGCGCGCCAGCCTCGCCGCGGCGGGAATGCCATCCGACGAGGAGGGGCTGACCGCCGAGGAGCAGGACCTGTTCGAGGATCTGGTCGAGAGGATCGAGACCAACAAGGACCACGTTCTCGACGTGCTGTCGGGCGAGGTCGACGGGTCGGCGAGCGGCGCCGAGGAAGTCTCAACAGACGCCGCCACTGCCCCCGGCGACGCGGACGCGACGGCGTCGCCGCCGGTCGACGGCGATCGGAGCGACGTCGACGGCGCCGATCCGTCGGCGGATCGGCCGCCGGAGGAGGCGTCCTCGGTCAGCGCGGCCGACCTGATGGGCGGCGATCGAGAATCCGACGAGGAGGCGCCGGATGCCGGTCACGGCGGCCCGGCAGATCCAAGCCCGGCAGCCGACGGTGACGGCGCGGCGTCCGGCGACGACGAACGAGACGCGGCGTCCGAACGCGCGACGCCGTCGGGGCCTCCGGCGCCGACCGACGCCGGGAGCGAGGGCGACGCCGAAGGTCCCAGCGACGGTCCGGACGTACCGGACGCCGAACCCGAGGCGCTCGACGAGAAGCGGACGACCGTCCGCATCACGAAGGACGTCGGCGAGATCTTCGGCGTCGACGAGCGCGAGTACGAACTGAGCGCCGAGGACGTCGTGACGCTACCCGAGACGAACGCCGAGCCGCTGATCGAGCGCGACGCCGCCGAGCGGCTGGACTGAGCCGGCAGCGCGATCGAGGCGGGCAGTCGGACCACCGCTCCGGAGCGGAACCCGTTTTGCGCTCGGAACCCTTGGATCGAGCATGCTCGAAGTCGGCGACGAGGCGCCGGAGTTCGAACTGCACGATCAACACGGCGAGCCGGTCGCCCTCTCGGAGTTCGAGGGCCGAAAGGTCGTCGTCTACTTCTACCCGCGGGCCGACACGGAGGGCTGTACGAAAGAGGCGTGTAGCTTCCGCGACGCCTACGAGGAGTTCGCGGAGCGAAACGTCGCGGTCCTGGGCATCAGCGACGATCCGGTCGAGGATCTCGCCGACTTTGCCGAGAAGCACGATCTGCCGATCAGGCTATTGTCCGACGAGTCCGGGGAGATCGCGAGCGCGTACGACTCCTACGGCGAGAAGAACATGTTCGGCAACACGTTCGACGGCGTGTTCCGCAACACGTACGTCGTCGACGAGGAGGGCCGAATCGCGGCGACCTACGAGGACGTCGATCCCGAGGGCCACGCCGAGGAGATACTCGCGGATCTCACGTTCGGAGACGGCGCGGCGAAAGGAAAGTAGTCGGCGAACGACCGACGATCAGAGCCCGAGGTAGCCCGAGTTGGGCAGCAGGTTGAGCAGGTACAGCACGCCGATCACCAGCGTGTAGAGGAAGATCGACATCGCGGGCGGGTCGACGTGGGTGCCCGAGTGCGCGTAGGCGATCCGCTGGGTGACCTCGGCCAGCAGCGAGCCGACCACGCCGCCGAAGATCGCCGCGAGCATCACGACGAGTTCGCTCCCGGTGCCGCCCGCAGCGACGACGGCGAACGTCGAGCCGCCGAGCGTGATGTGGTGGGTCACGGGGAAGTTCTCGACGCCGAGGTTGAGGAACAGCAGGCTGGCCGCCGAGATGCCGTAGGCCATGAAGATGCTGCCGGTCATGATCCAGGTCCAGCCGCCCAGCGCGCCGCCGACGAGGCCGATCGTCGTGACGCCGCTCCACGTGTACTGCTGGGGCAGCCACGGCTCGACCAGGAGTCGGCCGCTACCGTCGCCGCGTTCCTCCTCGCGCTCGAACGGCGTCATGTCGAGGTAGCCGTCGCCGCGCGGACTCCCGATCACCGGGTAGCCGAAGATCGGCCGCGCGAGCAGCGCGGTCGCGAACACGGTGAACGCGATCGTGTCGAACGGCAGCCCCAGTCCGTTGAACGTCCGGACGATCAGCATCCCCAGCACGCCGAAGACGGCGCCGACCGCGAGGATGTCGGGCTTCGTGCCGAACGCGTAGAGAATGTTCTTCCCGAAGTGGTAGTCCCAGTCCGGCGGTTCCATCTCGCCGTAGCGCATGCCGGCGTACGACGTCGCCGCGACGCCGCCGGCGAAGGCGACGTGCGGGCCGGTGACGGGACCGAACCCGATCGTGCCGGTGACGCCGGACGCCAGATCCATGCCGCCGAGTTCGGTGAACTCGCTTCCCGGTCCGGCGAGCGCGGCCAAGCCCTCGCCCAGCAGGACGACGAACCCGGTGAAGACGAACGACGGCAGCGCGCCGATCGCGGCGCCGAACGCCCCGCCCGCCGCGGCGGCCAGCACGAGCACGAGGAAGTGCTCCCACTCGAGCCCGATGACCGGTACCTGCATCACGGCCAGATCGACTACCATAGTTACTCACCACCGTCGCGGGCCCAGTCGAGCGACCGATCGACGGCCTCGGACCAGCGGTCGTACTTGTCCTCGTAGTCGGCGCTCTGGTCGGGCTCGAACTCGCGGTCGATCTGCCAGTTGTCGCGGAGTTCGTCGGCCGTCTCCCAGTAGCCGACCGCGAGCCCCGCCGCGTACGCCGAGCCGAGCGCGGTGGTCTCGTCGACTTCCGGGCGCGCGATCTCGGTGTCGATGATGTCCGACTGGAGCTGGCAGAGGAAGTTGTTCTTGACCGCCCCGCCGTCGACCCGCAGCGTCTGCATGTCGATGCCGCTGTCGGCCTCCATCGCCTCGGCTACGTCGCGGGTCTGGTAGGCGATCGACTCCAGCGTCGCCCGGACCAGATGTTCCTTGCGCGTCCCGCGGGTCATCCCGAGGATCGTCCCCCGGGCGCGCTGGTCCCAGTGGGGCGCGCCCAGCCCGGTGAAGGCCGGGACGAAGTAGACGCCGTCGGTCGAGTCGACGCTCCGCGCGAGCTCGGCGGTCTCGGCGGCGTCGTCGATGAGCTCCATGTCCTCGAGCCACTCGATCGCGGCGCCCGTGATGAAGATCGCACCCTCCAGCGCGTACTGGACGGGTTCGCCCGAGCGCTGGAAGCCGACGGTCGTCAGCAGCCCGTGGTCGCTCTCGACGGCCTCGTTGCCGGTGTTCATCAGGAAGAACGAGCCCGTCCCGTAGGTGTTCTTCGCGTCGCCCGCGTCGAAGCAGGTCTGGCCGAACAGCGCGGCCTGCTGGTCGCCCAGCGCGCCCGCAACGGGGACTTCGGCGTCGAGGAACCCGTCGGAGTCCGTGTGGCCGTACAGGTCCTCGTCGCTGGAGGGCCGTACCTCCGGCAGCATCTCGCGGGGCACGTCGAACTCCTCGAGGAGCTCGTCGTCCCACTCCATGTCGTGGATGTCGAACAGCATGGTCCGCGAGGCGTTCGTGACGTCGGTGATGTGGTTGCCGGTGAGGTTGTAGATCACCCACGTGTCGATCGTACCGAAGAGGATCTCGCCCTCTTCGGCGCGCTCTCGCACATCCGCGGGCCGCGCGCGTTCGGTTTTGATCGGGTCGGCGTTGTCGAGTAGCCACTCGGCCTTCGTCGCCGAGAAGTAGGCGTCGGGCTCCAGGCCGGTCTTGGCCTGCACGTCTTCCGCCTTACCCTCCTCCTGGAGCTGTTCGATCCGGTCAGTCGTCCGGCGATCCTGCCAGACGATGGCGTTGTGGATCGGCCGCCCGGAGTCGGCGTCCCACAGCAGCGTCGTCTCTCGCTGGTTCGTGACGCCGATCGCCTCGAGCTGGTCCGCGCTGATCCCCGCTTCGGCCAGCGCCTGCGTGATGACGTCTTTGGTGTTCTCCCAGATCTCTCGGGGGTCGTGCTCGACCCAGCCGGGTTCCGGGTAGATCTGTTCGTGCTTCTCGTAGGCGTTCGCCACGACTTGCCCGCCGTGGTCGAACACCATGAATCGCGTTCCGGTCGTGCCCTGGTCAACAGCGCCGACGTAGGTGTTTTCTGTCATGGTTGGTCGAAGTCGCCGGATCGATCGTCCGGCCACGCCCCGTTTATCGACAGTGGCGCGCTATCAGTAAACATAAGCCACATTCATTATAAATGTTTCCTATGATGCCTTCTTTTCCGGACCAGTTCGGAAATACAATGCAAATCGGCATCTCAAACGGATTGTTCGCGATCCCATCCGGATTCTTTACCAGATATCTCGGAATAGCGGTAAAGTAAAGTGGGCGGGGCGCTACGATTCACGAGACGAATGCCAACGAGTACCGAGGTCGTGGTCGTCGGGGGCGGTTCGACCGGCACGGGCATCGCCAGGGATCTGGCGATGCGCGGGGTCGACGTCGTCCTCGTCGAAAAGGGGAACCTCACCCACGGGACGACGGGGCGCATGCACGGGCTGCTCCACAGCGGCGGGCGGTACGCCGTATCGGACCAGGCCAGCGCCGAGGAGTGTATCGAGGAAAACCGGGTGCTCAGGGATATCGCGAGCCACTGCGTCGAGATGACGGGCGGGCTGTTCGTCCAGCGACCGGAGGACGACGACGAGTACTTCCGCGAGAAGCTGGAGGGCTGCCGGGAGTGTGGCATCCCCGCGGAGGTGCTCTCCGCGGAGGAAGCTCGCGAGGTCGAGCCGTACCTCGCGAAGGACGTCAAGCGCGCGATCCACGTCCCCGACGGCGCGATCGACCCGTTCCGGCTCTGCGTCGCCAACGCCGTCAGCGCGGAGAACCACGGCGGGCGCGTCGAGACCCACGCCGAGGTGACCGACGTGCTCGTCGAGGACGGCGAGGTCGCGGGCGTCGAAGTGCGACACGACAGCGGCCCGGGCAAGCGCGAACACGCGACGCCCGGTACGACCGAAAAGATCCGCGCAGACTACGTGGTCAACGCGACGGGCGCGTGGGCCGGCCAGCTGGGGGATATGGCCGGCGTCGACGTCGAGGTCCGCCCCTCGAAGGGCGTGATGGTAGTCATGAACGCACGCCAGGTCGACACCGTGATCAACCGCTGCCGGCCGAAGGGCGACGCCGACATCGTCGTCCCCCACGAGACGACCGCGATCCTCGGGACGACCGACGAGGAAGTCGAGGATCCCGAGGACTACCCCGAGGAGCAGTGGGAGGTCGACATGATGATCGACACGCTCACCGAGCTGGTGCCGATCCTCTCGGAGGCCCGGACCGTGCGCTCATTCTGGGGCGTCCGGCCGCTGTACGAACCGCCGGGCACCGGCACCGAGGACCCGACCGACATCACGCGCGATTTCTTCCTGCTGGACCACGACGATCGCGACGACCTGCCGGGGATGTCCTCCATCGTCGGCGGGAAGTTCACCACCTACCGGATGATGGCCGAGCAGATCTCCGATCACGTCTGCGAGAAACTCGGCGTCCGCGCGCGCTGTCGGACGGCCGAGGAGCCCCTGCCGGGAAGCGAGAGTCAGATGGCGCTCGACGAAGCCATGGACCGGTTCGGCCTGCGCTCGCCGATCGCCCGGCGCAGCACGCAACGGCTCGGCAGCCGCGCCGAGGACGTCCTCGACACGAACGAGGCCAACCCGGTGATCTGCGACTGCGAGTCCGTGACCCGCGCGGAGATTCAAGACGCCATCGACCAGTCCGGCACGGACCTCAACGCCGTCCGGATCCGGACGCGCGCGTCGATGGGCAACTGCCAGGGCGGCTTTTGCTGTCTCGGGATGGCTCAGGAGCTCTCGCCGCAGTACGACGAGAAAGCGGTTCGAGACGCCTACGACGAGCTGTTTCAGGAACGCTGGAAGGGCGAGCGCCACGCGCTGTGGGGCGAGCAGCTCTCGCAGGCGATGCTCAACTACGCCCTGCACGCGACGACGATCAACGCCGACGGCGACCCGGCCCGCACCGGCGAGTCGGTCGACTTCTCGGCGTTCGACGACGGACAGCCGGGCGCGACCGAGTCGACCGACGAAGGGACGTTCGACAGCGGGGTGCGCGCGACGGACGGTGGACGGAGCGCGGACGACGCCGAGGACCCGCTGCAGGACGGAGGCGACCATGGCAATTGAGGACGACGTACTGGTGATCGGCGGCGGCATCGCCGCCGTTGCGTCGGCACTCGCCGCCCGCGAGACGGGCGCGCGCGTCCGCCTGATCGCGCACAAGCAGAGCACGCTCCGGCAGGCCAGCGGGCTGATCGACGTTCTCGGCTACCATCCCGAGGACGCCGCGACCGACGAGAGCAGGACGAAGCCGATCGCCGAGCCGTTCGACGCCGTCAAGCGGGTGCCGGAGGGCCACCCCTACGAGCGCGTCGGCGTCGACGCCGTGCGCAGGGGACTCGACCTGTTCGACGACGCCGTCGGCGATGCGTACGCGGGCGGCCACACCGATCGAAACGCGCTCGTCCCCACCCACGGCGGGACGGTCAAGCCGACCGCGCGGTACCCCTCCGGCGCCGCCGCGGGGTTGGCGAGCGACGAGCGCGACGCCTTCCTCGTCGGCTTCGACGCGGTGACCGGCTTCGACGCCTCGGTGGCGGCCGATCACCTCCGGGCGGCGGGCGTCCCCTTCGACGTCCGCGGCGCGACGCTGCGGTTCCCGGGCGACTTGCGCGACGACGCCAAGCTGACGCGGTACGCCCACTTGCTCGACGAGAACGACGACGTCGAGGTCGACGGGCGAACGCTGCCGGCGCGCGAGGCGCTCGCCGAGCGCGTCAAAACCCACCTGGGGGGCCACGAGCGGGTCGGCTTCCCGGCGATCCTCGGCGACGCAGAGCCGGCCGCGGTGCGGGCCGATCTCGCCGATTCGCTGGGCGCCGACGTGTTCGAGGTGCCGATGGGCCCGCCGAGTCTCCCCGGAATGCGCCTCTCGGACATGCTGTACGAGGCCCTGGAGGACGCCGGCGTCCACGTCGAAACCGGCAACCCGGTCGTCGACGTCGAGGCCGACGGCGACCGCGTCGATCGCGTGATCGCCGAGCACACCGCCACGCGCGTCCCCTACCGCGCCGAGCAGTACGTGCTCGCAACCGGCGGGCTCGTGGGGAAAGGCATCCGGTCGGACCGCGAGCGCGTCTACGAGTCGATCTTCGATCTGCCGATCCCCCAGCCCGAGGACCGCTACGACTGGTTCGAGGACGGCGCGTTCGACGACCACCCCTTCGCCCGGTTCGGCGTCCCGATCGACCGCGAGACGCGTCCGCTGGACGCCGACGACGAACCGGCCTACGAGAACCTCCGGGCCGCCGGCGCCGTCGTCGGCGGCTACGACTTCGCCGCCGAGAAGTCCGGCTCCGGCGTCTCGCTGGCGACCGGCTACGCCGCCGGCACCGGAGCGGGTGAGCGAGCGTGAGACTGACCGACTACGGACTGCGACCGACCCGAAGTGATCCCCAATGAGTGACGCCGAAACCCCCGACGACTACGACGCGACGGACGACTCGACCGCCCCGGGCGCGGACGAGTTCGAACCGGTACAGGTGTTCCCCGAGTCCGAGGACATGGACCTCCGTCCCGGATCGGACGACTGTTACAAGTGCTCGACCTGCGACACGAACTGCCCGGTCGCCGAGGTCGACGACGACTTCCCCGGGCCGAAGTTCCAGGGTCCCGAGCAGTGGCGCCTCAAGCGCAAGGACGACCACGACATCGACGACTCGGTGATGAAGTGCTCGAACTGCATGCGCTGCGACAGCGCCTGCCCCTCCGAGGTGCCCCTGAGCCAGATGCACAACACCGCGAGAGGCTCGTTCGTGGAGAATCAGATGGACAAGCTCTCGCCGGAGTACATCCGTAACCGGATTCTCTCGAACTACCGCACGTCGGCCTGGCTGGCGTCGAAAGTTCCGCGCCTCTCGAACTTCATGATGAACTTCGGCCCCGCCAGGTGGGTGATGGAGAAGACGCTCGGCGTCACGGCCGAGCGGGACTTCCCCGAGTTCGCCGAGCAAACGTTCCGCGAGTGGTGGGTGGAGCGCGGCGGCGCGCAGGTCGAGAATCCCGACAAGCGCGTGGCGTACTTCCACGGCTGCTACTCAAACTACAACACCACCGAGGTCGGCAAGGCGATGGTGCGCGTGTTCGAGGAGTTCGGTTACGAGGTCATGGTGCCCGACCAGGCCTGCTCGGGGACGCCGATGTTCGCCAACGGGATGCTCGACGACGCGCGGCGCCACGCCGAAACCAACGTCGAGAACCTCGTCGCCGCGATCGGCGAGGACGCCGACGTGATCGCCTCGTGTACCTCCTGTTCGCTGTCGCTGCGCCAGGAGTACCCCGAACTGTTCGACATCCACGGGATCGAGGACGTCTCGGAACACACCTACGAGGCCCTGGAGTACCTGCGGATCCACGAGGATCTGGAGGGCGAACTGGAAGGCAGCGAAGTCGACTTCCCCGACCTGGCGTACCACGCGCCGTGTCACGCCCGCAACCAGGGCCTCGACGGGCAGGCCATCGAGGTCGTCGACCGGATCGACGGCGTCGTGGCCGAGGACGTCGGCGACTCCTGTTCGGGCATCTCCGGAACCTACGGCTGGAAGGCCGAGAAGTACGACCTCTCGATGGAGATCGGCGAGGAGATGTTCGAGCACATGGAGTCCGCCGAGGGCGACGTCGGCATGACCGAGTGCCCGACCTGCGCGATGCAGATGGGCCACGGCACCGGCTACGAGATCCGCCATCCCCTCGAAGTGCTCGAGGCTGCGCTCGTCTCGGAAGACACATCACCGGCCTAAATACTACGTCCCTCCAGATGGATCTGAGCGAGCGCATCGCCCGGCGGATGGAGACCACCGGCGGCGACGGCTTCATCGTCGACGAGAGCGCGCTGAATCCGGCGGTCCACCTCCCCGAGCCGGTCGGCCGCGGGTCGGTCCTCGAGCAGGTGCTCGACGCGCTCGGGCCCGTGTTCGACGGCGAGAGCCCCGAGGACGTCGCCGTCTGCGGACCGAGCGGCGCCGGGAAGTCGGCTGTGCTGACGGCGCTTTTCTCGCAGCTCAACGAGAATCTCGGCCGCAACGAGGACGCGATCTGGACGTCGACGCGTGGCACCGCGGCCGTCGCGCGGGCCCAGTTCGCCTACGTCGACGCGCGCAGGGCGGACAGCGACTTCCAGTACTATCACGCGATCCTCGAGTCGATCTCGCCGGATCCCGTCCCCCGACGTGGCGTCGGCACCGGCGAGCTCCGCGAGCGGCTGGACGACGCCGTCGCGAAGCGAGCGGGCGCGATCGTCGTCGCCGTCGACCACCTCTCGGAGACCGACGACGACGTCGCCCACGTCCGATCGCTGCTGGAACCGGTCGCCGCCGGGACGTCGCTGGTGATCGTCGCCGAGGAACCCCTGACCGAGTGGAGCGGCCGCACCGTCGAAGTGCCGGCCTATCGCCCGCACGCGCTGGTCGACCTGCTCACCGAGCGCGCGTCCTACGGGCTGAGCAGCGGCGCGCTGGGTCACGACCAGGCGCGCCGGATCGCCGACTGGGCCGACGGCGACGCCCACGACGCGCTGGCGGCGCTGTTCGGTGCCGCGATCTCCGCCCAGCGGGACGACGCCGGGCGCGTCCGCGAGTCGGACGTCGACGCCGGAATCGACGCCGTCCCGGAGGACTGCGTCCAGATCGGCCGCGTGCTCTCCTTGCCCGAGAACCGGCGGACGGTGCTCGCCGAACTGCTCGCGACCGACGGCCACCGACAGCCGATCAGCGACGCCGCGGCGGCGGTCGGCGAGCGGACCGACCTCTCGCCGAGCACGGTCCAGCGCTACCTCTACGAACTCGCGGAAGACGGCCTACTGATCCGCGAGGCGATCGAGGACAGGGATAGCAACGGCCGACAGCCCACGCGGGTTCGACCGCGGTTCCCGACGCTCGTGTTCGAGCGGCTCGAACGGCGAGCGCGGCTGTAACGGTCGGCCGCTGCCCTCCGGCATCTCTACTCCTCGCATGCCGCATCTCGACTCCTTGAACGCCGCAGCTCTACTCCTCGGACGCGGCGTCGACGGGCGACGAGCGCCCGCTCGGTGACCCGGCACCGCCGTCGCTCTGCGGGTCGTCGCCGTCGGCGTACTCCAGGTCGTCGGTGTACCGATCCAGCGCCAGCACCGCGACGGTGCCCGCGGTGGCCGTCAGTGCGGCGGCGCCGACCGCCAGTACGACCGCCGCGGTCGACGCCGAGATCACGCCGATCGCGTCGGCGATCCCCGTCGCGACCGATCCCGGGCTGGCGTCCGCGAGTTCGACCGTCGCGTTGCGAAGCGGGACGAGCACACCGCCGACCATCAGCGCAACGAGAAAGGCCAGCGTCCGCTCGCGGTGGTGCTCCAGCGCCCACTTCACCGCGTGAGCGATCGTGAGGACGCCGACGGCGGCACCCGTCAGAAAGGTGATCACGACGACGCCGGAGTCGAAGACGGCGTCGACGCCCCCGCCGGACGCCAGCCCGGCGAGGTCGCCGAGAAACGTCGATAGCGCGTCGAGCATGTAGTAGTACTGTCCGAGCACGAGCAGGAAGAACGCCCCCGAGACGCCGGGGAGGATCGTCGCGCTCACCGCGATCATCCCCGACAGGAAGATCAGCGGCAGCGCGTGGGGCGCCGCCCCGTCGCCGAGAAACACCATGCTTCCCGCGAGCGCGACGCCGACGGCCGCGACGAGTTTCGTCCGCGGGTCCTCGAGCGACACCTGCCGGCCGAGGACGATCGCCGACGCGCCGATCAGGCCGACGAAGAACCCCGCCAACAGCCCCGGGTACGACTCCGCGAGCGTCCCGACGATCTGCGAGACGGCGACGATCGCGGTCGCGATACCGCCGCCGAGCGCGAGCAGGAAGCCGATATCCATCCGGCGAAGTCCCTCGGCAAGTTCGGCCCGCGAATCGGCGTCGTGCGGCCGCAGCGCGTGTTTCGCGAGGCGCGGGTCGACGTTCGTGATCGCGGTGACGAGCCGCTCGTAGATGCCGGTGATGAGCGCGATCGTGCCGCCCGACACCCCCGGGACCGTGTCCGCGGTCCCCATGAAAATACCCTTGAGGTAGACTGAGATCCAGCGTCGCATCTGTCTCGGTGTTGAGCGACCGGACTCAAAACCGTTCCTGTCGAGGGCGTCGCTTCGATCTCAATACTTCTCGGGAAAGCAGAAGACGAAGAAACGGGACCGAAGAGAGGAGTCCTCGACCGGATCAGGGCCGAGCGGCGACCGGCGCCAGGCGCCCGGAGCTGCTCCCGTCGGTGGTCTGGGAGTCGTCCGTGTCGGTCTGGGTGCCGTCGTCCGTTCCGTCGGACGAGTTCCCGCCGTCGCTGGCGTTCCCGCCGTCGTACTCGCCCAGTTCGACGTCGACGGACTCGCCGTTCAGCACCGCGCTCTCGGGCACGCTCGTCGTCCCCTCGGAGGAGATGCTGGCGTTCGGGTTCCAGCCGTCGCGCTGGTAGTCCGACCGCGAGACGTTGTCGCCGGCGACGATCGTGTACTCGCCGGTGGCGTTCACCGCGCTGTCGGTGTACCCGTCGTCGGTGCCGAGTTCGTCGTTCGTGGCGTAGGGCACGGTGATCGAGAACGAGCCGTCCTCGCCCGTCTGAACCTCCTGCGTGTACAGGAACGGTCGTCCGGCGTTCGTTTCCAGTTCGACCGCGGCGACGACGGTCTGGTTCGGCTCGGCGTCGCCGGTCAGGGTCGCCCCGTCGACGCGCTCGTAGGTCTTGACCGACGACTCCATCTGCACGTTCCGGTAGCCCTGCTGGCGGATCGAGAGGCCGGTTCGCACCGATTCGTTGAATCCGGTGGCGATCGGGCCCGTGGTCCGCCAGGTGAGCTGGTTCCCGCGACCGGGCAGGAAGCCGACCGCCGAGAACGCCTCGTTCTCGTGGACGAGCCGGTAGTGGCTCAGCCCGTTGGCGTCCTGGAAGTACAGCTCGCTGAGCATCGAGTTCTGGAACTGCTCCGACTGGACGCCCATCGTCCCGTCGACGTCCGGCGGCGAGGTCCACGCCCGGATGGCGCCGAACTTCTCGCCGGCCATCTCGCCGTCGATCATCACGTAGCGGGTGTCCTCGCCCTCCTGCTGGGCGTTAGCGCTGTTGGCAACCTCGCGGAGTTCGTCGGTTTCCATCTCCGCGATCCGCTCGTCGGTGTCCTGCGACGCGGGGAGGGCATCGAGCAGTAGGTTCGCGCGCTCCTCGGTCTGGGCCTGGAAGAACCCGCTCGCGGTCCGGGCGTTCTGCTGGAACGGGTTGGCGACCGCCGGACGTTCGCCCTCGACGGTGATCCAGTGGCCGTAGTCCCACCACGACATGACGCCGTAGGTGCCCGCGGGGTAGTCGTAGTCGTCGGTCTGTTGGTAGCTACCGTAGTACGCGAACTCCTCGTCCTGGCCCCCGTAGGTTCCAGGTTCGGGGGTGTTGTCGTTCATCCACTCGAGGCTGTCGTCCCAGGTCGTCACGCTCCCGGGACCGCGGGCGTTAGCCTGCTGGTAGGCCGTGGCGCTGCCGGCGCCGAACGAAATCGCGAGCGGGAAGACGATCAGGACGATCGCCGCCGCGACAGCCATGATCTGGTACGTCTCGATCTCCTTGACGCGATCGAACGAGGGGATCCCGAGAAGGTTCATCACCCCGCTGAGCGCGACGGCGTTGAGCACCGCCACGACGGCGGCCAGGTAGTAGTGGAACCGGACCTGCGAGAGCGCCATCAGCGTGACGAAGACGGCCCAGACGGCCACGAGCATGTGCTCGGAGCGGTACCGATCGGGCGTCGTCAGCGAGCCCAGCGTGAGCCAGCCGAAGCCGATGATCGCGACCACGTAGGTGAACCCGTAGCTCTGGAACATGTACGTCATCGCGCCGCCGGGCTGGGAGAGCGTCGTCTGGGCCTCCTGAATCGTCAGGGCGGCGTCGGACTGGCCCATCAACAGCGCGCGCTCCACCTGCGACCAGATCGTGCCGATGACGTCGGGGACGACGAGCATTCCGACGACGATCGCGCCTACGCCGATCGCGCCGACCGCGATCGGGTACGACTGGGCGTCGCGATCCTGTCGTTCCCAGACCCGAGCGAGCCAGGCGAGGAACACGCAGCCGACGGCCACGGCGAGCGCGAGCGCGACGTGGAGCAGCGACATCGTGGTCGGTCCGGTGAACCCGAACTGATCGACCGTCGGCAACAGCAACACCGCGCCGACGGTCAGGCTGATCGCACCGACGATCGCCACGTGCTCGGGACTGCGGCCGTGGAGCACGTCGACCGTGAGCGCGATCGCGAAGAAGGCGCCGAAGATGCCGACCAGCACGACGCCGGGCGGCCACGTCCAGAGGTACAGCGCCAGCGCGAGGCCGGCGAGCGCGCTCCACTTGAGCGTCCCGCGCAGGCCACTCCAGTCGCCGTCCTGGAACTGCTCGAACACCGGCTTCTCGCGCTCGGCGACCGTCAGCGCCACCATCATCGCCAGCACGGCGATCGACTGGAACAGCACCTCGCCGACGTGGTGGTCGGTGAACCCGACGACCGAGCGCAGCAGGAACATGCCGGGCAGCAGCGCCAGCACGAGGACGGCGAACAGGCCGCCCAGCCGGTCGCTCAGGCGCTTGCCGATGTAGTACACCGGCACCGCACAGAGCACCCCGAACACCGCCGGGGCGACGGCAAAGAGGATCGCCGCTTGCCGATCGCCCGGCGATCCCAACCCGAGGAGCAGGATCCCGGCGGCGATGAGCTGGTCGAACAGCGTCCCGAACTGTCCGGTGCTCGTTCCGAACGGAAACTGGGTCCACGGATCGAACGGCATCGTCGACAGCCAGTTTTCGACCGCGAACATCGTCTCGCGGTAGTGGTAGTAGGCGTCGTTTCCAATGAAGTACACCGAGTCGTCCCGGACGACCGAGTCGTACGACTGGAACCGCACCCACAGCATGTACAGCATCATCACAGCCAGCGCCGGGACGTGGTACCAGCGCTGCGCGAGGTCGAGGACGGACTCCGAGGATCCGACGTCGACCTGTTCCGTGTCCGTACTCATCATCAACGACGAGTCCCATACGGAGAATAAGCCTTGTCATCTCCGCACGGTTGCGACGCCGAGTTCCGGGATGTCATCATCTCCGGTTTGTGCCGGTAGCGGCGCTGAAGGCGCGGAAAAGCGGCGCACTCGCCGTTGCGACAAAGACCATCTTACCAGAATCGATCGGCGCGTAGGACGCTAGTATTGGTAATAAATCGGTAGCCCGACGCGATATTTCGGGCAACAACGGCGCGGGCGCGAACCTGACGGGCGGCCCCGGACGAGCCCCCGCCCGCAGCGTTATCGGGATCGCGACGGAAGGTGTCCCATGAGCGAATTTCGCGGCGTGATTCTCGACGTCGACGGGACGATCGTGCTCGGCGACCAGTCGATCCCCGGCGCGGGCGACGCCGTCGCTACGCTTCGTGAGGCCGGTCTCGAACTACTCCTGTTTTCGAACAACCCGACCAAGCGTCAGGACCACTACGCCGAGCGCCTCGGTAGCCACGGCATCGAGATCGATCCGTCGCGGTTCCTCACGGCGGCGACCGTCACCGCCGAGTATCTCGCAGATCACCACGCGGACGACGATCTGCTGGTGATCGGCGAGCCCGGACTGGTGGACTTGCTGCGCGAGCGCAATCTCGCCCTCGGCGCCACGCCCGACGAGGCCGACGCCGTCGTGGGGTCGATCGACCGAAAGTTCGACTACGAACAGCTCGCCGAGGCGCTGTGGGCGCTCGACGACGACGGCGTCGACTTCCTCGGCACCGATCCCGACGTGACGATCCCGTCCGAAGACCGTCTCGTCCCCGGCACTGGCGCCATCCTCGGCGCGATCTCGGCGGCCACCGGCCGCGAGCCCGACAGAATTCTGGGCAAGCCCTCGGACGCCGCGATCGAGGCCGCGCTGGATCGGCTCGGCGTCCCCGCCGAATCGGTGCTGGTCGTCGGCGACCGACTCGACACCGACATCGAGTTGGGCGAGCGGGCGGGGATGACGACCGCGCTGGTGCTGACGGGTGTGACCGATCGCGATGACGTCGCGGCGTCCGACGTGACGCCGGATCACGTCTTAGAGTCGATCGCCGAGGTCGAGGAGCTGCTGTGACGCTGGAGCTGTGGTCGCGCTCGCTACGTGGCGATGACGGGGTCGCCGCGCCACGTGGATCTGTGCACTCTGCGGCGTCGCTAGAAGCAGAAATTTGGCTCTTTTCGTGACTGAATCAACCGTTAGGTAGCTATGCGAGTGTATCAGTCCGGACGCTCGACGGTGAATCCGGTTACGCAACCGTGCGAGGGAGTCTCGCATTGACGCTACTCCTGTTTACCGATGCCCGTCTGGTCCAGTGTGTGAACCGGGAGCGTGAGAGGAGTCGTGGCCGAGTGGCCCATGGGTTGCGTGAGGTGCATGCCCTACGTGGTGAGCGTGACTTGCCCAGTCGTCGTCGTGCTGATGCTCTCCCCAGTCGTTGTGGACGCCCCAGTCGTCACTGACGTGGCCAGCAGTCGTGATAGGGTCTGCAACCATGTCTGCACTGTGGACTCCCGCTGTTGCGATGCCAGTGAGTGTGAGTGCCACAACGAGTACCCCCACCCCAAGGACAAGTAGTCGAACGGAATTCATAATTCACATCACCTATTTCATAGTTGGTGCTACGACGGGATAACGACCACAGTCGTTCTCACAGGCCAAGAACCACGGCTACTGCCGGAAGCACACTGATACATCCACGCTCTGTATCTACCGATCAGTCACACAACCGCATCGGCTGCCGGCGGTTTCAACAAGCCCACAAAAATCGATCCGAGTCGTCGAGGTGCCGATCTTACCGAGCGTCGACGACCAGTACCGGGATGTCCGTCGATCGCAGCGTCCGCTCGGTGACGCTGCCGAGCAGCGCGCGGCGGATGCCCGAGCGTCCGTGAGAGCCCATCACGACGAGGTCGACGTCGTGGTCCTCGGCGTACTCTTCGATCACTGAGTGAGGGCGCCCCGAAGCGACGTGTTCGACAATCTCGATGCCGCGGTCGCGACCCCTGTCGGCGACGACGCGGGTGGCACCTTCGGCGCGTTCCCTGACTTCGTCCATCTCGCCCCAGTTACCCTGCTCGATCCGGTCGAGCTGCTCGGGTCCGAGACTCAGGCTCATCGAGTCCGTGTCGACGACGTACAGCGTGTGCAGTTCCGCGCCGTACGTCTCGGCGAGGTCGAGCGCGTGCTCGACCGCCATCTCGGCGGTGTCGCTTCCGTCGGTTGGAATGAGGATTTTCTCGTACATTGTTAGTCGTCCGCGGGCGCGTCACCGCCGTCGGTTGCAACGACGTCTTCGGCCGTTCGGTGCTGGCCCATCGGTTCGGGGCTGTGACACTGCCGGACGATCCGCTTGGTTTCCACGTCCGGCTCCTCGGTCACCAGCGAAACGACGATAGTGACCGCGAACACGATCGGGACGGCGATCAGCGCCGAGCCGATCGCCGGCACCCAGGTCGCCAGGGCGGCGGAAAACGGCCCCTCGACGCCGCCGAGGTAGTTCGGCAGCACCTCGTTGATCATCGGGATCGTCCAGATGGTCAGCCCGGTCATCATGCCGGCGAGCGCGCCGGGACGGTTCGTGTTCTCCCACCACATGCCGAGGAAGAACATCGGGAACAGCACGGCGCCGGCCAGCGAGAACGCGTACGACACCAGCGCGGCGATCGGCGCCGCGGGGTCGAGCGCGGCCAGCGTCGTGATGACACCGAGCGCGATGATGCTCAGGCGGCCGACCAGCACCTGCTGGCGCTGGGTGGCCTCGGGGTTGATGATGTTCGTGTAGATGTCGTGGGAGATCGCCGAGGAGCCCGCGATGAACAGGCCCGCGGTGGTCGCGATCGCGGCGGCGATGCCGCCCGCGGCGACGAGTCCGACGAGCCACTGGGGCAGGTTCGCGAGCTGGGCCGCCAGCACGACGATCACGTCGCCGGCCGCGCTGGTCATGCCGCCCTCGGCGGCGTACACGGCGCCGACCTGCTCGCCGTAGAGATCGGTGCCGAACGCCGCGAACGCGGGGGCGCTCCAGTACAGCAGGCAGATGAAGAACAGCCCCCACACGGTCGACCAGCGGGCGGTCCGCTCGCTCTCGACCGTGTAGAACCGCACCAGAACGTGGGGCAGCCCGCAGGTCCCGACGACCAGCGAGAAGCACGTCGCGATCCAGATGTAGTACGGCTGGTTGACGAACGGCTCGCTGAACTCGCTGCCGAGTTCGCTGATCAGCATGCCGTACTCGAGCTGGGGAAGCACTGTCGAGTACCCCTGCGAGAGTCCGGTGAGGAACAGGCCGATGAGGAACGCGACGATGAGGATGACGTACTGGACGGCCATGTTCTTAGTCGCGCCCAGCATCCCCGATATCGTCAAGTACCCGACCGTGATCGCCATCATGAACACGACCATCGACTGGTAGCCCGAGAGGCCCGGCAGGCCGATGTCGCCGAAGATGTACAGCCCGACCAGCCCCATCCCGCGGGCCTGCCCGATCGCGTAGACGAACCCGATCAGGAAGGTAGTGATCGCCGCGATGGCCCGGGCGCCGTCGGAGTTGAAGCGGTCGCCGACGAAGTCCGGCGCCGTGTACTTCCCGAAGCGGCGCAGCTGGGCCGCCATGAAGATGAGCAGGATGAAGTAGCCCGTCGTCCAGCCGACGACGAACGCCAGGCCGTAGAAGCCCGACAGCGCGATCAGCGCCGCCATCCCCAGGTAGGACGCCGCCGACATCCAGTTGGCGCCGATCGCCATCCCGTTTTCGACGTTGCCGATCGAGCGGCCGGCGACCCACATGTTCTCGGTGTCGGCCACGCGGAAGACGAAGCCGATGGCCAGGAACAGTAGCAGCATCCCGAGCACGATGATCGCCGGCGCGAGCTTGAACGAGACGTTGAGTCCCTCCGGGAGCAGCCCGGACTGGAGCACTGCGGTCGGGACCGTCATTCCGCGTCACCCCCGTCCGCTCGCCGGCCGCCGTCGGCGGCCGCGACCGGTTCGTCGCTCGCCTCCTCGACCGTCGCGTGGTCGATGCCGTACTTCTCGTCGAGCGCGTCGCGCTTGCGCGCGTACCACAGCGAGAGGATCAGCGCCCCGGTCGGCGCACCGAACGCGACCAGGAAGTAGTGGGTCGGGAAGCCGAGCACCGGCATCTCCGCCGTCATGGCGCCGGGAGCGAGCCGCGTCAGCGTCACCGGGCCGAAGACGACCACGGCCCAGATGACGAAGCCGGTCCAGACGATCTTGAGGTGATCGCGCATGAACGGCGTGCTCGGATTCAGCAAGTTCACCTCGCTGCTGAGATAGTCGGTTCGTTCGTGGTCCTGTGCGGCCTGCGTCGCGACGCCGCCGTCGCTCGCGAGCGGCGCCTCGTCGTCATCGTCCGGATCGTGCGGTGGTTCGTTTGCCATTGTTGGTAACCGTGGTCGGTCGAGTCAGTCGCTCTGTACCTTCTGCTGGATGTCGTCGACGACATCGGGGTTGCGCAGCGTCGACGTGTCACCCAGTTCCTCGCCGTTGGCGATCTCCTCGAGGAGTCGGCGCATGATCTTGCCCGAGCGCGTTTTCGGCAGTTCCGGCGTGAAGACGATCTTCTCCGGACGCGCGATCGGGCCGATGGCGTCCTCGACGCCCTCGACGACGCGCTCGCGCAGCTGTTCGTCGCCCTCGGTGCCCTCCTCGGTGATGGCGTAGACGTAGACGGCTTCGCCTTTCACCTCGTGGTCGCCGCCGACCACGGCGGCCTCGGCGACGCCCTCGACGCCGACGACCGCCGATTCGATCTCCATGGTGCCGAGCCGGTGGCCCGAGACGTTCAGCACGTCGTCGATCCGCCCGAGCACCGTGATGAACCCGTCCTCGTCGATCTTGGCGCCGTCCTCGGGGAAGTAGATCCACTCGTCCTCGTCGGGGTCGGAGTACTCCTCCCAGTACTCCGAGATGAACCGCTCGTCGTTGTTGTACACCGTCCGCAGCATGCCGGGCCAGGGCTTCTGGACGGTGAGGTGGCCGGCCTGTCCGGGCTCGACCTCGTTCTTGTCGGGGTGGATGACCTTGGCGTCGATGCCGGGCAGCGCCGGCCCCGCGGAGCCGGGCTTCATCTCGTTGACGCCGGGCAAGGTGGTGACCATCATGCCGCCGGTTTCGGTCTGCCACCAGGTGTCGACAACCGGGCAGGACTCGTCGCCGATGTGTTTGTAGTACCACTTCCACGCGCGGGGATTGATCGGCTCGCCGACGGTGCCCAGCAGGCGCAGACTGGAGAGGTCGCGGCTTGCGGGGTACTCCTCGCCCCACTTCATGAACGCCCGGATCGCCGTCGGCGCCGTGTAGAAGATGTCGACCGCGTTCTTCTCGACGATCTCCCAGAGGCGATCCTTCTCGGGATAAT